>DSLMC04102__coassemble_689_pt1 | contig 82829 bp, 78 predicted proteins | sample DSLMC04102__metabat2_low_PE_042 | metagenome-assembled genome bin DSLMC04102
CATGACCGCCGCAACATGGTAGATGTAAAAAGTATCGCTATCTAACCCCAGCAAATGTCACCCCGGACACTCCATCATCAATGAAAAATGTCGGATTGGGGAAACCATTATCGGTTGCATACTTCAAAAGAATTTTCTTCTGATTGGCAATGCTGTTGCTCTCGCCGTCCAGCGCATCCTCTTGGGACAGGCGGGCGTATAAAGCGGTGATGTTGTCGGGATAGTTGGTGTTTGCTGTCATGGTTCATTCCTCCTGTAATGAACGCCCGACAAACAGGTTGCTGTCTTTATTATACCGTGCTTTGTGGTCTTTGTCAGCATCCGTGGTGGTTTCTGATCGAATGAGCCGTATCATTTTGTCGTAAAGCAGTTCTGTGCCGCCGCAGGAGGTTTCCACCTCGTATACGGTTCCGCCGATTGTATAGCACACGGTTTCTTGCAGTGGATTTCCTCTTTTCGGGAGATAATCGCTCTCTTGCGCTTTTGGCTTCTGTTCCATTCCGTTCCCGTCCTTTCTGGAAGAATCACAACAGAGCAAGCATAGGGAGTGTGGCCACACTCCCACAAAATCTCCATTTCCGGCAACCTGCCGGAGCGGAGATTTTTGTCTGTTGGGAATTTCCCAAACCCTTGTTTTTTGCTTCGCTAATAATACGTTTGCAAGGACGGAAACTGCCCGCTAAAATGGAAAACTCCTAAAAAAATCATTCTGTGTGCAATATAACCTGCTTGACAAGCATAGAAGAGATTGCTATACTTTATACAGACCGTTGGTTTGTATGGAGGTGCAGGATGGCAAGAAACAAATATCCGGAGGAAACCGTGAAGCTGATTTTGGATGTTGCCACCCATCTGTTTGTTGAAAAAGGATATGACGCAACATCTTTGCAGGACATCATCAACGAAACACATCTTTCAAAAGGCGCAATTTACCATCACTTTTCGTCCAAAGAAGAAATTTTTGAAGCGATCTTTCACCGCATCGGGGAAGAAAACACAAATGCTTTGGCAAAAGTACGGGATGATAAATCCCTGAACGGGCTGGAAAAACTGCGGGCGATTTTTAAGGCTGCTTTGTTTAACTCTAACCAGAGCCTAATGCTGACCGTTACGCCCTGCCTATTGGATAATCCGCGCTTTTTGGCAATGCAGATTGCCCAGCTCTATCAGATTGTTGCTCCAAAGTTCATCCAGCCGATCTTGCAGCAGGGGATTGACGATGGTTCCATTCAGGCGACAAATCCCGGTGAACTGGCAGAGGCTATCATGGTCTTGTCCAATGTATGGCTCAATCCGCTGGTTAGTATGACGGATGAAGCGGGAATGCGTAATCGTTGTGAAACATTCAATGACCTGCTGCAAGACGTTGGTATCAATCAACTTTTGGATGGCGAAATGATAGAGGGCTATATTAGCTACTGCAAATCCCAGCACACGGCTTAACTCCCTAAAATAAGCTGCTCTCAATGAGCAGTTTATTTTGGACACATACCAAACCGACGGTCGGTTTAATAGTGAAATAATGGAGGTATTTTATGCAAACAAAACTTTTCAGGCGGGATTTTACTCTCGTCGTAATCGGGCAGATCATTTCCCTATTCGGCAATGCCATCTTGCGCTTTGCTCTGCCGCTGTATCTGTTGAGGGAAACAGGTTCGTCAACGCTATTTGGTGTTGTGACCGCCTGCTCCTTTGCTCCGATGGTTATTCTTTCGATGGTCGGCGGTGTACTGGCTGACCGTGTGAACAAGCGTGACATTATGGTGGGACTGGACTTCTCCACGGCAGCTATGATCATGCTATTTTACTTTTCGCTGGGGAAAATCCCAACAGTTCCGCTTTTTATCGTTGTCTTGATGTTGCTTTATGGTATTTCCGGTACATACCAGCCAGCAGTACAGGCAAGCGTTCCGCTTCTGGTAGCGAAAGATAAACTGATGGCCGGAAATGCGGTAATCAATCAGGTCAATACGCTTTCCGGTCTGTTGGGGCCGGTGATCGGCGGTGTGATGTTCACCCTTTGGGGCATTTATCCGATTTTGCTTTTGAGTGCGGCCTGTTTTACGTTCTCCGCCATCATGGAAATCTTTATCCACATCCCGCATGAAAAACGCCCGCGTGAAGTCGGTGTGCTTCGGGTCGTCGGAATGGACTTGAAAGAAAGCTATCAGTTTGTAAAGACAGAAAAGCCTATTTTCTTTTCGGTGGTCTTTCTGGTGTCCATCTTCAATTTGGTTTTAAGCGCGGTGATGATTGTGGGAACCCCCATTCTCATTACACAGGTGTTAGGGATGTCTGATACCATGTACGGCTTCACACAGGGGGCTCTTGCGTTGGGCGGTCTGTGCGGCGGAATTTTAACCGCAATCGTATCAGAAAAGCTGAAAATCCAAAATTCGTATGTACTGCTTTTGGTTTGTTCCATTGCTGTGGCGGTTATGGGGATTTCCCTTTTCCTAAATATGCCCGCCATCGTATCGTATTGGGCAATCACTTTCATGAGCTTTGCGGCTATGGGAGCGTCTACGCTCTTTATGGTTCAGATTTACACACTGGTACAGACACAGACCCCGCCTCAATTAGTTGGCAAGATCATGGCAGCACTGATTTCCATTGCAATGTGTGGGCAACCGATTGGACAGGCGATTTATGGTGTTCTGTTTGACCTTTTTGCAGCGCATACATGGATGGTTTTAATTGGGGCCGCGATAGCTGCATTTTTGATTTCTCATTACTCAAAGAAAATATTCGACAGATTGGAAAATAGCAAGTAACCACCTGCTGTAATATGAATGGTTAAACTGAATCTGCCCGGCGACAGAAAAGAAAAAAACCGTTGCCGGGCAGGTTGGTTTCGTGCGCTCAATATACATATCCCTGCGGCGGTTTTGAGGAATCAAAGCCACCGCAATTCTTTGCCCGGCGCAATACAGGTTCGGCGGCTCATGGAGTAAACTGCTGTGTTGCAACAGTCTGTTTTTCTGAAGAATCGCTTCTTAAAAAAAGTTTGTCCCCAGTATGGGATAAGTCTGGACGAGAATATGTACGATACAATGTAAGCAAGGTTCATACTGTATTCCATTGTGGTCATTGGTTCTGTCCCCTGTGGGACGAAAATCCTGTGTTGTTGCGGACTTTTGGTGCGGGCCGAAGCCACTGTAATGACATAAATACACAGGGCAACATAACCATTCCCGACTTTTCACCCTCCCGCAGAGGGGAGGTGAAAAGATGACATACGCCTTTAATGAGTATGAAGAACGGTGTCGGTTTGACGCTTTTTGCAAAGTCGTTCTACGCCATAAAGCAATAGACTATTTCCGCGAACTCAGCCGCCAACGGAAAAGGGAAATCCAGTTCAACACCTTGTCGCAGTATGAAATGGACAAGCTCTGTACGCTGGACGATTACCCAAGTGACAGCTTTGTGTTCTCGGCCTTTGGCTATGACCTACATATCCGGGACGAGCTGGTGGCCAGGGCCTTTGCCATCTTGCCAGAGCACGAATAGAAGATTCTAATTCTGCATTGTGTGTTGGGATTGGCTGACGGCGAGATTGGCGGCTTTGTGGGAATGTCCCGCAGCACTGTACAACGGCACAGAACAAAGATGCTGAGTGAACTACGAAAAAATTTAGAATCCAAAGAAGTGAGAAGATGAAGCAACCAACTTTTAACGGCAGGGTGCTTTTGCCCATATCCGTAATCGAAGCAGCCCGTGCTGGTGATCCTCTGGCAGTGGAACGTGTCTTGCGGTATTATGACCGCTATATCAACAAACTTTGTACCCGGACGCTCTATGAGGAGGACGGTATGCCTCATGTGCGTGTGGATGAATACATGAAACACCGATTGCAGGCAAAGCTGGTGAAGGCCATCGTGAACAAAAATTAGCAAAGGCGAAGGAAGCCGTCAAGGGCGCGGAGCGTTCATCTTGACCCTTGACGGCTTCTTTTGTCTTTGCTGTACGGTAATCAAGCGGGCGCAAGCAGAAATCCGCTTGCGCCCGCTGCTATTATGGTGTTTATGTCTACGCATTTAGAGGGGGAAAAGTACCGATAGCATAAGGCTTTTACAGTATGAATGGACAACTAGGAATAGTCTGACATTCAATCCTTTATAGTTACAGCTTAAAATGCGTAGAAATTAAAATTTCCAAATTGTATCATATGCAAGTTTTGCCATATGTTTCCCGCGATTGGTTATATTACTCTCAGGCCAATCTGCTAATTCTCCGTAACGTTCTACAAATTTTTTTGTTGAAACAAAATTTGATCTCCTATAATAAGGAATCTTTTCAGTATAAGTTTTATCAGCAGCACCGCCATTTATTGGTTCTGCAAGCATAAGCAAATTTCCAATCAGACAATGAGTATCTGTTCCGTCATCATTGGCTATGTGTTCGATAGAAAATTTGTGGACAGTTAGTTCCTGATTGGAGGATAAATAGTACTCTTCAATTCCAGAAAGGATGTATTGAACCTCTTTTTTCCGACTTGGAGTCTTATAACTTTTTACCCGGTGTGACCATCCCAAAAGTACAAAATTTGCTTCAAATGTATTGTAATCTGGGTAATATTGGTATAGCTTTGATTTTAATTCGTTTAAAGCAGTGGTAGCATCCTCATTTTCAATTTTACGAGCATATTGATATACCATATCTTCTATAGTATTTGATTTACCATTACACACAACACCGTATCCAAGATAAAAATTTCGGATAAAAACAAAAAACTTTTCCGCTTCGCTTTCTGTGATTTTATGACGTTTGTATGCGGAAATTACCGAAAGGAATAATGGGCGGAATTGTCGATGATTATTGCTCAAAAAGAATTGCAATGATTCTTTAATAATTGGATTGTCACATTCGTCTGGAAAATAAAACATCCGATAAAAGGAGGCCTTTTCATATAGGTCATCCAAAAAATCTCCCATATGTTGGCGATCGCAGAACTGCTTCACAATTCGGAATTCTGTATTATCCTTGTTAGGCTTTTCGAATCGGTGTGAGACATAATGTGTGAAAAAGCTATCTAATGTTGATCGCCTATTTATATACAGTTTAGCCTCCATAGAATCCCATTTCATTTTGGCTGTATCAATATTGGCACGAGGATGAATATACTTAAAAATGTAATTTTTTATCAGCTCATGCTGCTTCAAATCAACACCACGCGCATTTAGAATTTCGAAAATATTGTAACTTTCTTGCTGATTTGAAGCGCGGATGTCTATTACATCTAATCCCATAATCTTATCTTTAATATTTCCAAGTTCAGCAGCAGGATCTTTACTATTATGAATCAACTCTTGAAACTGATTATAGAAAAAGAGAAAGCATTGCTTGACATTAACATTGTCTTGTGGTGAATTTTCCAAATATGCTCCGGAAAACAAATTGGATTTAGATTGTAAGCTGTTATATTCTGTTGATTCCGCAACAATAAATTGGAAATTATTCAGGTCTTGATTATCAACCCGTACATAATCTGCTCCCATATCATCTGTGCCAATAATATACTTTGTTACACCGCGAAAACGAGCTTCTTCTCCTATTTCATTGAAAAGTGTACATATAGCACATAACATAAGGGTAATGGTTGTCAAACGCTGTTGGCCGTCAATCACGATTAGATCTTTCCCACTGCGCTCAAAAACAAAACTTCCCAAAAAATGAGTCCATTCAATTTCTTGACCTTTTTCTTTGTACTCATTGGAAACATCAAGACAATATTTTATATCATCAAAGAGTTCTCGCCACTGCTTCTCTTGCCATACATATTTTCGCTGATACCGTGGAATTACATACTTGACATCTCCAGAAAGAACATCATTAACTTTTTTCTGTTGAGCATCAAAGGCCATTTTCATCTGCCTCCTATTTCAAATGTTCAGATAAAACATCCCATCTATAATTTACCAAAATTATACCACGATAATGATTTATCGACAATTGCTAACATAAAAAAGCCGGTACTGACCCAGTCTTATCTGATTCAGCACCGGCTTTTTCTAAAGAATTAGCAACCCTGTTTGTCGGCTATTAAGTTGGGGGTATCTCTACTACTTCCTTATTAGCGTCTCCCGTCAGGATCATCCCCTCTTTTTTCAGGTAAATGACTCATCGGTTCACTAAAAACAACTCTTATGATATTGTATAGCCAGGAGGTATGATATGGATGCACAGAAATTTGGTACTTTTATCGCACAGTGCCGCAAAGAAAAACATATGACGCAAACGGAACTGGCAAAAAACTGATGATAACCGACAAGTCAGTCGGTGGGAACGTGGAAAAGGTTTTCCTGATATCAGCCTGCTGCTTCCTCTTGCCAGCGCCCTTGATCTTTCTCTTACCGAACTGATGTGTTCTGAAAAAAAATCCGGAGCAGCGCCTTATCCCCAAAACGATGCTGCTCTGGCTGTGCTGATGGAAAATGCGGTGGAAATGAATCACCATACAAAAAACCGGAACCGAAGTATTTCCTGGCTTGCCGGCATTACCATGCTTGTCACCGCAGTCTTCATTAAAATCTGCGGATATGGAAGCATAGGCGGTGGACTGTTTGCCGGAGCCTTTATCGCTTTTATTCCGATTGGTCTTCATCTGCTCATAAAAAGCAGAAAAGATTCTGCCGGGCGGAAAGTATACAGTGTTTTGATTCTTCTTGGAATGTTCCTGGCACTGCTGCTTTTTACCTTTTTGAATGTAGAAACCGTTTTTTTATTATGGGGATCTTTTCTTCTCTTTTGTATTACTGTCGGAATCCTCAATATTTAACTTTTATCCTGATAACCTATTGACAAAACTCCATATTCAGGATAAAATAACATTGTTATATGACACTGTTATATGGAGAGCGCTATGGAAGAAAAATCATCTGCCACCTTGAAAAATATTTTACTGGCCGCCATGGAGGAATTTTCCGACAAAGGCTTTCTTGGAGCATCACTGCGGCAAATTGTAAAAAAAGCAGGCGTGACAACCGGGGCATTCTACGGATATTTTTCCAGTAAAGAAGCTTTATTTACCGCTATTGTGGAACCCCATGCCGCTGCCCTCATGGGCCGGTATATGGAAGCACAGACTTCTTTTGCCGAACTGCCGGAAGCGGAACAGCCTTCCCACATGGGGCTGGAATCCAGCGAATATATCCACTGGATGGTGGATTACATCTGCCGGCACCGGGAACCGGTAAAACTGCTGCTGTGCCGGTCGGAAGGCACCAGTTATGAGCATTTTGTCCACAACATGGTTGAAGTGGAAGTAGAATATACCCTGAGATACATGGAAGTCCTCCGCCGCCTTGGACAGGATATTCCGGATCTGGATGAACAGATGTGCCACATTATTGCCAGCGGTATGTTCAACGGAGTATTTGAGATTGTAGTACACGATATGCCAAAAGACAGAGCGCTGCGCTACGTGGACCAGCTGCGGGATTTTTATACGGCCGGATGGCTGAAACTGATGGGGCAGTAGCCCCGTCTTTTTCACATTGATAGTTAGTTATTTCTAACTTTGTAATAAATAAAAAACCAAAAAGGAGGTATCTTTTTGAAAACAAAGAAGCAAAGCAGCCTGTCCTGCATCTTAGGCTATGCGGGCGGGCACAGAACGCTCACCCTGCTGGGCTGTATTCTCTCCGCTCTGTCTGCGGTACTGGGCCTGATCCCCTTTGTATGCGTCTGGCTGGCGGCAAGAAATGTACTGGAATCCTGGCCCGGCCTTGACGGAGCATCCGATCTGGCCCGCTGGGGCTGGACGGCAGTGTGGACCGCCGTCGGCAGCATTCTCCTGTATTTTGCGGCCCTTATGTCCACCCATATCGCGGCTTTCCGCACAGCCCGGAACATCCGCCGTACCGCCATGGACCACGTACTGAAGCTGCCCCTGGGATTCTTTACCGGGAACCAGTCCGGACGGCTGCGCAAACTGATCGACGACAACGCAGGACTTACGGAAGATCTTCTGGCCCACAAACTCCCCGACCTGGCCGGAACCGTAATCACTCCCATCGCCGCCATTGTCATGTTGTTTCTCTTCGACTGGAAAATGGGTCTTTTATGCCTGCTCACCATGATACTGGCGCTTCTTTCCATGTGTTTGATGATGGGCGGCAAAAATGCAGGTTTTTTCCACCGGTATCAAAAGGAAATCGAGCGTATGAGCGGCGAAGCGGTGGAATATGTCCGCGGCATCCCCGTGGTAAAGATGTTCCAGCAGACCGTATACTCCTTTAAGGCTTTTTATGCCGCTATTAAAGATTACAGCAACCTGGCCAGTCAGTATGCCATGAGCTGCCGTATCGGACAGACCTGCTTTCTGACTTTTATCAATGGAGCCTTCGCTCTGCTGATCCCGGCTGCGCTGTTTCTGGCCTCCAAAGGGGAGATACGCACGGTGCTTGTCAACTTTATCTTCTATGCCCTGTTTGCTCCCGCCTGCGGCCAGATGATTAACCGGATCATGTATATGAGCGAAGCTGTCATGGAAGCAGACGAGGCTGTAAGCCGTCTGAATGAGATCCTGAATCAGAAATCCCTGGAAGAATCAAAAGCGCCGAAACATCCGTCAGGCGCCGCCGTATCTTTTGACCATGTGACCTTTACCTATCCCGGTACCGATCACCCTGCGCTGGACGATGTGTCCTTTACGATCCAGCCAGGTCAGGTAACGGCTCTTGTGGGGCCCTCCGGCGGAGGAAAGACCACCGCCGCCAGCCTGATCCCCCGCTTCTGGGATACAGACAGCGGCATCGTCTCCGTTGGCGGAGTCAATGTCCGGGAAACAGACACCAAGGATCTGATGAAACAGGTGGCATTTGTTTTTCAGGATACACGGCTGTTTAAGGAAAGTCTCCTGGAAAATATCCGGGCAGCGAGACCCAAAGCCTCCAGGGAAGAAGTCCTGGCTGCCGCCCATGCTGCCCGGTGCGACGACATTCTGGAAAAACTGCCCCAGGGACTGGATACCGTAGTGGGCGCAAAAGGTATCTATCTCTCCGGCGGCGAGCAGCAGCGGATCGCTCTGGCCCGCGCCATTTTAAAAAACGCCCCCATCGTCGTGCTGGATGAGGCCACCGCTTTTGCCGACCCGGAAAATGAACATCAAATTCAGAAAGCCTTTGAAGTACTGACAAAGAACAAAACCGTACTGATGATTGCCCATCGGCTGTCTACCGTACAGAATGCAGATTCCATCATCGTTTTAAAGGACGGAAAAATCGCTGAACAGGGCAGCCATGAAAGCCTGCTTGCACAGCATGGCGTTTACGCCGCCATGTGGGAAGACTATCAGCACAGCGCCCGGTGGAAGGTTGGGAAGGAGGAAACGGTATGACAAAAAAATTACAACACTTGTTTGCGCTCAGCGAAAAAGGAGCAAAAGATCTGGTAAAAGCCATTATCTGGTGTTTTATATGCAATTTAAGCCTGATGCTTCCGGTGGGAGCAGTGCTGTTTACCGTGCAGCATCTTTTAGATTCCATGGAAAAAGGAAGCAATCCTGCGGATGACTTCTGGATCTATGCCGGTTTTGGCATGGCAGTCCTGGTTATGCTGTTCGTCCTTCACTGGTTCCAGTATGCTTCGCTGTATCTGGCAACCTATAAAGAGAGCGCCAACCGGCGGGTAAGTCTGGCAGAGACTCTGCGCCGGCTTCCCTTAAGCTTTTTCGGAAACCGGGATTTGAGCGACCTGACCTCCACCATGATCGCAGACTGCTCCAGCCTGGATCAGATGTTCTCCCACTATGTGCCTCAATTGTTTGCCTCTATCTTTTCCACGCTGGTGATCGGCATCGCCATGCTCCTTTGCGACTGGCGGATGGCGCTGGCAGTGCTGTGGGTGGTGCCGGTGGCGATCCTGCTTACGGCAGGGAGCAAGAAGATTCAGGATTCCTTTGGCACGAAGAATATTCTGAACAAACGGGCAGTGGCTGACTGCATCCAGGAAGGTCTGGAAACCATACGGGACATCAAAGCCTGCAGCCGCCAGGAATCTTATATGGGAAAACTGGAGGAAAAGCTGGCCGCCATGGAAAAAGGTTCCATCCATTCCGAGCTGGCAACCGGTGTGTTCGTTTGCTCCGCACAGGCCTTTCTCCGGCTGGGTCTGGCTACCACCATCCTGACCGGCGGTGCGCTCCTGGTATCGGGGGAACTTACTTTCCTTTATTTCCTTGGATTTCTCTTTGCTGCCGCAAGACTTTACGATCCGCTGGGGCTGGTACTTCAGAATATTGCGGCTACTTTCAACGCCAAACTGCAGATCGAACGGATGCGCTCCATTCTGGAGCAGCCGGTACAGACAGGTACGGAAGAGTTTATTCCTCAGAACTATGACATCACCTTTGACCATGTATCCTTTTCCTACCGGGAAGGCGACGGCGTACTGGAAGATGTCAGTTTCACCGCCAGACAGGGCGAAGTAACCGCACTCATCGGTCCCTCCGGCGGCGGAAAATCCACGGCCTGCAAACTGGCCGCCCGCTTTTGGGATGCTTCCAGAGGAAAAGTGACCCTGGGCGGCATGGATGTGTCCGGCGTAGAACCGGAAACACTGTTAAAATACTACTCCATGGTATTTCAGGATGTGGTGCTGTTTCGGGATACGGTGATGGAAAATATCCGTCTGGGACGTCGGGGAGCCTCTGATGAAGAAGTCATTGCAGCCGCCAAAGCAGCCAGATGCGACGAATTTATTCAAAAACTCCCCCAGGGCTATCAGACTGTAATCGGAGAAAACGGCTCCACCCTTTCCGGCGGGGAACGCCAGCGAATCTCCATCGCCCGCGCCCTTTTGAAAGATGCGCCGGTCATTCTCCTGGATGAGGCCACCGCCAGCCTGGATGTGGAAAACGAAAGCGCCGTTCAGGAAGCCCTTTCCCGGCTGCTTCAGGACAAGACCGTGCTGATCATCGCCCACCGAATGCGTACGGTCGCCGGAGCGGATCACATCGTGGTATTGGAGAATGGCCGCGTGGCACAACAGGGCACGCCGAAAGAACTGATGAAACGAGGCGGCCTTTACCGCCGTATGGTGGAACTTCAAAGTGAAACCGCACAGTGGAGGCTGGGAGCGGAATCATAACCCGTCCCGCTGCCTCCAGCCGCAACGGTTCGCTATGCGGCTGCAGACTGCTTTTATATTCTGATTCGAAATGTTTTAGGGGCAAACCGGTACACCAGCACGCTGGCGGCGATGCTGTAAAGCACACAAAAGACAATCGTCATCAATCCGAATATCATAATGGGCATACGCAGCCGCATCAAAGCAAAGCATACCAGATATGTCACCGACATGATGATACGGTACGTGCCGCTTTTCAGTTCCGTTCCTGCGTTGTAAGGCTGAAGCAGATAGTAAACAGTAAGGTAATGAATGGAGAAAAACAGGCTCATACACAAAACAGAAACGATGAGCACCACATAGTTAAGCGGATTGTCCGTTCCTCCGGAAGCAAACAGGATCAGCGCCAGCCCGCCGCCGATGACCAGCGCCGGAACAGCGTTAATCTTCATAATTTCGCGCAGGCGGATCTGAAACAGCCGCAGGATAAAGTTCGGCTGCTTGTAAAAAGAATACGTCAGTAAACTGTGATCACAGTTCATAAACAACGCCTGTGTAAAGTTCATGCCGCGGTTGATGGCATACATGATAAATACAAAGTAGGGCAGCCAGGTCATCACGATTCTGTTGAGATCGGCTCTTGCTTCCGGCATCAGATAAATGATCACCAGTACTGTCGCGACAAGAAAAGCACATACACAGGAAATCTTTTTCGTCGAGTTCCACAGGATCTTTTTATGCCTTTTGATAAATAACTCGTTCAGATATTCAAATCCTTTGCGGCTGCTGGTAATGGAAGTATCCGCCGATATTTTCTTCTCGCTGACCTGTTTCGCCAGCTGCCTCTGGGCGGAGCTATCCATCTGATTGGTTAACCCAAAAAGCAGTTCTTGGTTGATTGCATAGTAATCCTGGAAAGTCAGCACCTTTTTAAGACCAGCCGCTCCCAGGGGAATACAGGCCAGAAACAGAATCATGGACACTGCCGACGGCAGGGCAAAACCAACAGCAGGCGGTATGTAAGCGATACATAACAGCAAAGCCAGCCCGCCCCACACATACTTTGACAGCTTGTTTTCGTTGTAGCCGAATCCCCTTTTCTCATAATCCCACAGAGATACCGCGGCATAAATGAGCTTCATCCCCGCTATGCAAAAAGGCAGAAGGATGCAAAACCATAAAGGCACGTCCCGGTACATACCAAACAAAATGGTGAACGGCAAAAACCCGATGATACCCTTTAAAATGGCATAAATATAATTTACCAGCGTATATTTTCGCGCATCCATACGCATCAGGATCATCGCATAATATTTGTCCTTGGTCGGATTAAACAGATGGGTGTTGGCAAAACTGCCAATCACCGTCAGAACCAGCAGGATATGCAGAAACACCTGGTTGGAAGGCAGGGCTTGATACAGGATGCCGATACCGCATACCATCGTAATAAAGTAAAGGAACTTGCCGATAAATGCAGAAAGGATTTCCCACAGCACGGACAGGATATTGGCAAAGATTTTAAGCCCCTTTACTTTGTACAGCGTCGCCGGAAGCAGTCTCTTTAAGAGCGGAATCTGCTTCAGAGAAAAAAGAATCCCGTTTACGCGATATGTATTTTTCAGAGAAAAAGAAATCGCAAGCGTCTTATTCATCTTCTCCCTCCCGTAATGCCGCAATGATCCGATCCTTAAACTCCCTGCTGTCCAGATCGGTTTTCTCCACAACTTCCAGTTCCCCGTGATGGAGCAGCACGATCTCATCGCAAAGATCCAGCGCCAGATCCATGATGTGTGTGGAGAAAATCGTGATGCGGTTTCCTTTCAGTGAACGAAGTATCTGCTTCATTTCTTCCGCCACAACGACATCAAGGGACGTCAACGGTTCGTCCAGCAGCAGAATATTAGGCTGGGCAATGATGTTGATGAGCATCTGCATTTTATTTTTCATCCCGTGAGAATAATCCTTCAGCAGTTTATCCCTGTCATCCGGTTCGATGCTCATATAGTCAAAATATTCATCAAGGCTTTTCGGGTTTTTTATGGATTTCTCATTGATATCCATAAAAAACTTCAAAAACTCCCTTCCGGTAAGAAATTCCGGCACCGTAGGCGTAGAAAGTACGTACCCGATATCCTCCGCTGTGACCTCACGGCGGACACCGTCTGTATCGATATAGAAATTGCCGCCGTCTGCCTTAATATCACGATTCAGGCAGTTAAACAGCGTCGTCTTGCCCGCGCCGTTTCTGCCCAGCAGCCCGTAGATTTTTCCTTCTTCAAATGTAAAGTCAATATCTTTGAGAACTACCTTTTTCTCAAAGCTTTTTGACAAATGTTCAATGACAAATTTCATAATAATCTGTACTCCTTATCCTCTCGTTCACACCACACACCGACATGGTTTCCTTCCTACTGCTTTAGAGTTATCCATGTCCCTATCATTTATCCGGTCAGCCGTCTCAGATCGCACAAAATCCGGATGGAAGAACTGGGTAGCTGCAAAATAGGTGCGCTCATCATCTCTTTCAAAAATTCACCAATCCAGCGGTTACGATACCGGTTCATTTTGGCTTTATGCTCCTATTATATTCAGAAATTGAAACACTAGCAAGAAATTTTTCTGTCTCAGGTATGAATTTTTCCAAACAAGGGGATTTTTTTCCAATTCATAATTTTTCACATAATAAAAGGACCATGCTCTTCACATGATCCTTCAAAACATTTTTAAACAGCTATTTCATATTGCTCTTTTAAATTATTCAGCATACTGTACTGAATCATTCCTTCTAACTGCATCCTTCCAACTACTATCCCCGGAGCAATTCCCTGGGCTTTTGCAAATTGGAGCACTCTTCTCTCTGAATAGTCTCCATCTCTTCTAAAAGCTTCAAAATCATCAGATGGAATAAGTGTATTACCTGACCATTGATCGGCTGCTCTCTCATCGTCTTCTGATGTACCATTAAGTCGCCCTACATGACCAAGAACAATGTGCGCCAGTTCATGGAACAGACTGAACCAAAACTTGTCAGCATCCTTACCTCTTGCAGTAAGTCCTACAACAATCTTATTCCCATCCATAAAAGAAGCGCCCTGAAGGAAAGATCCTTTAAGGTGTGGCAGAAACACTAAGGCGATTCCACAATCGGCAAGGCATTTCTTAAGCGCAGGACAGAATTCTCCGGGTTTTAGCATAGTCATTTTCCGCAGCTTTGGCAAAACCGAAATCAAATCATTAATATTAATCGGAGCAGTTTGGATATTACGCGCCTTAATTTTTGCCTCCTGCGCCCACGCTATCAACGCCAAATCACTTTTTTCTGTAATAGCCAGACGTCTGCAGGCAATTCTCGTAATCTGCTCACTCTCAAGAAGTGAGAGTTCAACGACCTCAAAGTATTTTCTAAGATTAACAACCTTTTCATTTATTTTCCTGGTCTCTGGAACCCATCCAAACTTAGCCATCTCATTATAAGGAAATTGCTTCACCATTTCAGCATCAGCATCCATTGCATTTTCTGCTTCTGCCTTAACAATCTTCTCTCTGTAAATTGCCTCCAGATTATTCCAAAACTTAGCCGGTACACCCAAAACCATCTCCAGCCTGACTGCGGTCTCCGGTGTAAGCTGTACCTCACCATTAATGAGTTTGCTGATATGCTTCTCAGACATATCCATCCTGGCCGCAAACTCCTTCTGGCTCATTCCCCTGTCTTTCAACTGCTCTTTAATTGTCGCCCCAGGTGGCGTTGCAATATAACTGCGACTCCTCACCATAGTGCTACCTCCTTGACTTGTCATCCTGACCATTAATGATAATCAACTATTTCCAAAATATTAGCTATTTGGATTTCGTCACCATTTTTCTCAAACACCAATCTGTACGGATGAACCAAATCCACCGCGTATTGGCCTTTTCTATTCTGTGTAAGCGGATGACACCGTCCGATATGGAACTGTATCATCATCTCAACAGTATCTGCAGCATTAATTTCATCTATGCGCTGATGTATTTTATCGGCCATTTCTCGACCGTAGGTTCTCTCCGCAGTTTTGGCATCTGTACAAACTTTCCTGATTTTGTTGTTCTTGTACGTAATATCCAAGCCATCACCTCTATTATAGATTTACCTTTGAGGTAAATTTATAATAGCATAGATATCCAGTTTAGTCAAGACGGCAATTTACCTTTGAGGTAAATTCGGATTATTACTTTTTTCACTTTTCATTTCGCGATTTTGTGCACGACACCACCGCGCCGTTCCCCTGGGAAAGAAGCTCCAGAGATTTCCATGCCCCCTTCCCTCAACGGTCGTGCCACCGGTCCCCTCCTCGTTCCGCATTGTAGAAAGTCCTGCTTTACGTGCCGCATACATTCTCCGATGACCGGATACATTTCATAGTGATTTTCTCCCGAAGGTCGGAACAATACAGGCGTAATAACTCCACTCTCCTTTACACTATTGATCAACACTTCCATCTTGTCATCAGCTATTACGCCAGTTTCACAATGAATGATACCGGAGAAGAAATATAAAAAATGCATTATTACATGCCCGATAAAGAAGATACGTCTTGAAAGGCTATTATAGATATGCTATATTAAACATAGAAAAAGGAGCAACCGCCCACAAAGTGGTTAGCCTCAGATTTATGACATAAGCCTACCTGATCCGCTAAGATTACAAGGTAGGCTTATTTATTTTCGCTTATTTCTCCTATCAATATAGGCAAGCAGCGCAACCAGAAACGAACCGCAAAAAAATAACAGGCTCAAAACCTGGCTAAATCGGGCAATCCAATTCTCTTTTAATTCGTTTGCCGGAATAATACGCCTAACAAGTGCTGTCAATGGTTTTCCGTAAGCAGAATCAAGAGTCATCTGTTCACCACTTTCCATGCATATTACTCCTCCTCTGAGTCGGAATTTTCTTTTTCCTCATATCTTACCTGGACCACTGCAGCTGTTTTGCGTGAGGAATAAAAAGAGCACTCTTTGAAAGTTTTTCTTTCAAAAAGTGCTCAAATCAACGGTTACCCAAAATAATTATCAAGTCTGATGGATTTTCTTATCCTTAATACAGCTTCGCCCCTGCCGGAATCCGGTCATCCACCATCAGCAGATTCAAAGCTTCCTGGCCGTCATACTCATGCACTGCGCTGATCAGCATACCGCAGGAATCGATACCCATCATCTTCCTGGGCGGCAGATTCACGATGGCAATGCAGGTCTTTCCAATCAGTTCTTCCGGCCCGTAATACTCATGAATGCCGCTTAAAATCGTCCGGTCTGTGCCCGTTCCGTCATCCAGCGTAAACTGCAGAAGCTTCTTTGACTTCGGTACCGCTTCGCAGGCTTTGACTTTCACCGCACGGAAATCAGACTTGCTGAAAGTATCAAAGTCAACGAACTCTTCAAAGAGCGGTTCCACCTTCACTTTGGACATGTCGATCTTTACAGCCGGCGCAGCAGACTGTGCTTCGTTGTTTGCAGCGTTCTTTGCCGCTCCCTGAGATTTCATCGTGGGGAACAGGAGAACGTCACGGATGGCTGCGGAGTCCGTCAGCAGCATGCACATCCGGTCGATGCCAAAACCGATTCCTCCTGTGGGCGGCATACCGATTTCCAGAGCGTTCAGGAAATCTTCATCCGTATGCTCCGCCTCTTCGTCTCCGGCCGCCGCATTGGCGTCCTGCAAAGCGAAACGCTCCCGCTGATCGATGGGATCGTTGAGCTCGGAATAGGCGTTTGCCATCTCCCAGCCATTCATAAAGAACTCGAAACGCTCCACATACTCGGGATTGTCCGGTTTTTTCTTGGTCAGCGGGGATATCTCGATGGGATGATCCATGACGAAGGTCGGCTGAACCAGATGCTCTTCCACGTATTCCTCAAAGAACAGGTTCAGGATATCTCCCTTCTTATGTCTTTCCTCAAATTCGATCTTGTGTTCTTTCGCCAGTTCTCTGGCCTGTTCCAGTGTCTCCACCTCATTCCAGTCCACACCGGCGTATTTCTTCACGGCGTCTACCATGGTAATCCGTTCAAAGGGTTTGCCCAGATCCATCTCGATACCGTTGTATACGATTTTTGTCGTACCCAGCACTTCCTGAGCCACATGACGATAGAGATTCTCCGTCAGATCCATCATACCATTGTAATCCGTATAGGCCTGGTAAAGTTCCATCAGGGTAAACTCCGGATTATGTCTGGTATCAAGACCTTCGTTGCGGAACACACGGCCGATCTCGTAAACCCGTTCCATACCGCCCACGATCAGTCTCTTCAGATACAGTTCCAGGGAAATCCGCAGTTTCAGATCCTCATCCAGCGCATTGAAATGCGTCTCGAAGGGGCGTGCTGCCGCACCGCCGGCATTGGCCACCAGCATAGGAGTTTCCACTTCCATAAAGCCCTGGCCGTCCAGGTATTTCCGGATGGCGCTGATGATTTTGGACCGTTTGATAAAGGTATCCTTTACCTCCGGATTCATGATCAGATCCACATATCTCTGACGGTAGCGCAGATCCGTATTGGTCAGACCGTGATACTTTTCCGGAAGGATCTGCAGACTCTTGGACAGCAGCGTCACTTCGGCGGCGTGGATGGAAATTTCACCTGTCTTGGTCTTAAACACTTCGCCCCGGATACCGACGATATCGCCGATATCCATCTTTTTGAAATCCTTATAGGACTCTTCGCCGATGCTGTCTCTGGCCACATATGACTGAATCGAGCCCTGAAGATCCTGGACATTACAAAAAGACGCTTTTCCCATGACACGCTTTTGCATCACGCGTCCGGCGACAGTAACCTCTTTTCCTTCCAGTTCCTCGAAATGTTCTTTTATCTCCATGCTGTGGTGCGTCACATCATACTTTGTAATCCGGAAAGGATCTTTTCCTTCCTCCTGCAATGTCTGCAGTTTTTCACGGCGCACCTTCAACAGCTGGTTAATATCCTGCTCTTTGGTCTGCTTTTGTTGTTCAGCCATATCTTCCCTACTCCTCTGATCTCTAATCTGTTAAATATTTCTTTCGATGTTCAGTACTTCATACTGGATATCACCGGCCGGAAGTTCCACGTTGACGATCTGTCCTACTTTGGAACCGATCAGCGCTTTTCCCACCGGAGATTCATTGGAAATTTTTCCCTGCAGGCTGTTGGCCTCCGTGGAACCTACGATCTGGAATTCCATATCCTCATCGTATTCCATATCGTGAACCTTCACCTTACATCCCACGCTGATGGTGGTATAATCCACTTCATCCTCCACCACAACTTCAGCGTTTTTAAGGATTTTCTCGATTTCTTCGATACGGGCCTCGATGTCGCGCTGCTCATCCTTGGCTGCATCGTACTCGGCGTTCTCAGACAGGTCGCCCTGTTCCCTGGCTTCTTTGATCTTTCCTGCCACTTCTTTTCTTCTGACAACCTTCAGATCATGAAGCTCATCTTCCAGCTTTTTCAAACCTGCATAGGTCAATATATTCTTTTTTTCTTCCATAATTATCTACACACCCTTTCCTTCCTTAACAGTCACAATATTATATAAAAACCCTTGGCAAATGTCAAGATTTTTGCCCACTATAAGTATATTACCCCAGCGATTCATCCATACGGCCCTGCGGCTGGAAATATATCCGCACCATTTTTTCCAGATCAGACAGGGTACAGATCTCGTTGACCATTCCCCGCATCCGGGTAGAATGGGGCAGTCCGGCCGTATACCAGGCGATATGTTTTCGCATCTCCCGGATGCCGGTATATTCGCCCTTCTCCTCCACCTGAAGGCGGGCATGGCGCAAAAGCATCGTTGCGATCTCCTGGCGATCCGGCAGCGGTTCCAGTTCTCCCGTCTGCAGATACGTATTGATCCTGTGGAAAATCCAGGGATTTCCCCTGGCGGCCCGCCCGATCATGATGCCGTCGCAGCCGGTCTGTTCCACCAGCGCAGCCGCTTTCTTGGGAGAATCCACATCTCCGTTGCCGATCACCGGGATATGCACCGCCTCTTTTACTTTGCGGATAATCTCCCAGTCCGCCTCCCCGGAATAATACTGTTCCCGGGTTCGTCCATGAACAGCCACCGCAGCTGCGCCGCAGTCTTCGATGATCCTGGCAATCTCCACCGCATTTTCATGATCGCTGTCAAATCCCTTACGGATTTTCACCGTCACCGGTTTTTTCACTGCACGCACCACCGCCGTCACGATCGCCCGTACCTTTTGGGGATCTTTCATCAGCGCGGAACCTTCCCCGTTGTTGACCACCTTGGGAACCGGACAGCCCATATTGATATCCAGGATATCAAAGGGATGCTCTTCGATCTTCGCCGCAATCAGCCCCATCACCTCCGGTTCCGATCCAAACAGCTGCAAAGACACGGGACGCTCCTGGGGCAGGATCTTCATCAAAGCTTTCGTATTTTTATTCTTATATAATATGGCTTTCGCACTGATCATCTCTGTACAGAGAAGACCGGCGCCCTGCTCTTTGCACAGCAGACGGAAGGGAAGATCCGTCACCCCCGCCATGGGCGCCAGGATCAGAGGATTGGCAAGGGTCACATTGCCGATGGTCAGATTTTCCTTCATGACTCTTTCCACTCCTCCCCCAGGAAAAATATCCGGTAGTAAGTCTCCAGGGCCGTCAAAAGTTCCTGCTTCTCCCGCTGCAGCTCCTTGATCTTCAGACCGCTTCCGATATCGTCAAACATGGCGTCCGCTTCCAGCGCTTCCACGCGAAACTGCAGATTTCCTTTCTCATCGAAGACCAGCATCAGCACGCCGCCCACATCCTCCGTAAACATAACGCACATGATCTGAATCTCATCCTGGACACTCTGGGGCAGCGCGGAAAAATCTTTATTAAAATAATATTTATGTTCATAAGCGCTGGCGCCGCAGAGCACCACTTCCTGTGAATTCATATTCATCCTCCTGTCAGATATAGCCGTACAGTCCCCTCACAGACACCTCTCCGGCACAGATCTCTCTGATTTTCCCATCGGGACCTTTCACCAGAAGTTCACCTTCATCATTGATCCCCATCGCCAGTCCTTCAAAAGGTTCCTCTCTTCCGCTCACCCGTACCTGACGGTTTCGGCTGACCAGCATTCTTTCATATTCCTGGCGCAGCAAAGAAAAATTACCGGTTTTTTGAAACAGCCGGTAATTTTCTTCAAAACAGTTCCATACCATAGCCGCCAGCTCCCACCTGGAGACGGCATGCCCCAGTTCCAGCTTCACCGAAGTGGCCATCGCTTTTAATTCTTCCGGGAACTCACAGCCGTTGACGTTAATTCCCACGCCGATCAGGATATATTCCACACGCTCCATCCCCGCGCTCATCTCCGTCAAAATCCCGCAGATCTTTTTCCCGGAAACCACCACGTCGTTGGGCCATTTCAGCAGCGCTTTCAGCCCCGTCATGGCGCACAGTGCCTGTGCGACAGACAGACCCGTCACCAGAGTCAGCATGCTGGCCTGCTGCGGACAGAAATCCGGCCGCAGGATCAGCGTCATGTACAAAGATTCCCCCGGCGGCGATTCCCAGCGGCGGCCTCTTCTGCCTCTTCCGTCCGTCTGCATATCCGCGCAGACCAGCGTCCGGGAAGGCGCTCCCTCCCGGGCCAGACGCCCGGCCCAGACATTGGTGGAATCTGTTTTCTCCTGATAAAGAACGTGATACCCTTTTTCCTGCAAAGTCTTTAATATCTCAGATTCCATCGAACGCTTCATCTCCCAGAGTAGCCACGATCACCGCCTTGATGGTGTGCATGCGGTTTTCTGCCTCATCGAAGACCACAGACTGCGCCGATTCAAAGACCTCGTCAGTCACTTCCATCTCCGTCATACCGTATTTTTCATAGATCTGCCTGCCGATGGTGGTATTCAGATCATGGAATGCCGGCAGACAATGCATGAAGATGGCCTTCTCCCCCGCCAGTTCCATCACTCTTTTATTCACCTGATACGGCTTCAGCGTCCGGATCCGCTCTTCCCAGACCTCATCCGGCTCACCCATGGATACCCACACGTCCGTATAAATTACATCCGCATCCTTTGCACCATTCTGCACATCTTCCGTCAGAGTGATGGTGCCGCCGCTTATCTTCGCATATTCCTGGCACTGTTTTACCAATTCCTCGTTGGGGAAATATTCTTTTGCCGTGCAGGCTGTAAAATGCATCCCCATCTTGGCGCAGGCGATCATCAGGGAATTCCCCATGTTATAGCGGGCGTCTCCCATATAAACCAGCTTTACGCCCTTTAATTCACCCAGATGCTCCCGTATGGTAAGCAGATCTGCCAGCATCTGGGTGGGATGGTACTCATTGGTCAGACCGTTCCACACGGGAACACCGGCGTATTTCGCCAGCTCCTCCACGATTTCCTGGCCGTAGCCGCGGTATTCGATTCCCTCATACATCCTGCCCAGCACTCTGGCCGTATCACGGATGCTCTCTTTTTTGCCGATCTGAGAACCGGAAGGATCCAGATAGGTTACACCCATTCCCAGATCATGGGCTGCCACCTCGAAAGAACAGCGGGTCCTGGTACTGGTCTTTTCAAAGATCAGGGCAATGTTTTTCCCCTCAAAAAAGCGCATGGACTGTCCTTTTTTCTTTGCCGCCTTCAATCTGGCTGCCAGATCAAGGAAATAGACAATCTCTTCACTGGTGAAATCTTTCAGAGTCAGAAAGTTTCTTCCTTTTAAGGTAATGGTTTTCTCTGCTGTCATAATATTCTCCTTTATTCATTCAACAATATCTTTTTTACATAGAAACACTTCCTGTGTCACAGGAAGTGTTTCTCCATTGAATCACTTTTATAAACTCGCTTCTGATCACTCTTTTATGATTTCTTTCAGAGAGGTTGCCAGTCCGGCCAGTCCCTGCAGGTCCGAAGGAACTACGATCTTGGTAGCATTGCCGTTGGCCAGCGTGCCAAGCGCTTCCAGACTTTTCAGCGTCAGCACAGACTCGTCTGCCCCCGCCTCTTTCAGGAAACGGATACCGTCCGCGTTGGCCTGCTGCACCTTCAGGATCGCTTCCGCCTGGCCTTCCGCCTCTTTGATCATCTTTTCCTTCTCCGCTTCCGCCCTCAGGATCGCCGCGGTTTTTTCCGCTTCCGCATCCAGGATTGCCGACTCTTTCTTACCTTCCGCTACCAGGATAGTGGATTTCTTCTCGCCTTCCGCGATCAGGATAGATTCTCTTCGTTCCCGCTCCGCCTTCATCTGTTTCTCCATGGCCTCCTGAATGGCCGCCGGCGGCATGATATTTTTCAGTTCCACACGGTTCACCTTGATCCCCCAGGGATCGGTGGCAATATCCAGCGCGCTGCTCATCTTCGCGTTGATCACCTCACGGGAAGTCAGCGTTTCATCCAGCTCCATCTCACCAATGATATTACGCAGGGTGGTGGCCGTCAGATTCTCGATGGCCATGATGGGGCTTTCCACACCGTAGGCGAACAGCTTGGGATCGGTAATCTGGAAAAAGATAACCGTGTCGATACTCATGGTAACGTTATCCTTGGTGATAACCGGCTGGGGCGGAAAATCCACCACCTGCTCCTTCAGATTCACCTTCCTTGCCACCCGCTCGATAAAGGGCATTTTAAAATGAAGTCCGGTGGACCAGGTCACCCGGTAAGCTCCCAGACGCTCAACGACATAAGCCTTTGCCTGGGGAACCACCTTCACACAGGAAGATACCGCCCCGAGCACCAGCAGCAGAAAGATAATAAAAATTATAATTCCAAACATATCACTTCTCTCCTTCCTCTTCTACAATCAGTTTGACCCCTTCCACCCGGATGATACGGACAACCTCATCTTTTTCAATGATTTTCTCCTCCTCCCGGCTTCTGGCCATCCAGGAAAGGCCGTTAACCGTCACATGGCCTTTGCTCTGTATATTGTCTATGGTCTCGGTGACCACCGCTTTTTTCCCGATCAGGCTCTCCACATTGGTTCTGACCCTGTTCTTATTCAAGTACTTGACCGCCAGCGGTCTGGTGAACACCAGCAGCAGAATAGAAACGATCAGGAACAGGACCACCTGAAGCGGTACCGGCGCATGACAGAGAGCTGCGATAAAGGCTACCAGCGCCCCGCCGGCAAACCAGATTGTAGAAAGGCCGAGAGTGATAATTTCGATGATAATCAGCACCACCAAAAGAATCAGCCATACAACAGGTTCCATAGGCTCCTCCTTTTTTGAATTTCATAAAGATTTGAGTAAAGTATACGATAGATTGGCAAAAAAAGCAACGTAAATTCCATGTAAAGGGACTTACGCTGCTCTTTTTTCACATTAATCCAGATGCAGTTCCAGAAGGTCCTCCGGCGGTACCTTCCACTGGGATTCTTCCTTGAACTTTTTCAGCTGGGCAGCCGCCGTCTTGATGGGCGCATTGGTTCCCGCGCCGGCCATACAGCCGCCGGGACAGCCCATACCTTCGATCAGACAGCCCTTCATCTTTCCCGCCTTGGCCAGCGTCAGCGCCTTCTTACAGTCAGCCAGCCCTTCCGCATGTTCGATCTTCACCGGAACATCCGGATAGTATTCCTCCACGCATTGGCGGATGGCGTCCGCCACACCGCCGGCCACCGCATAGCCCCGGCCTGCCGCCGTGGCGTCGTTGAGTCCTTCCGCTGCCGGTTCCATCTCCTCCGGATGGATCCCTTTGGCGTCAAACATACCCAGAAGTTCCTCGAAGGTGATGACAAAGTCCACATCGCTGCGCACCGTCCGGCGGGAAGCTTCCAGCTTTTTCGAAGCGCAGGGGCCGATAAATACCACATGGGCGTTGGGTGATTTCCGCTTAATGCTGCGGGCTGTGGCCACCATGGGCGTCAGTTCCTGGGAAACACTGTCCACCAGATCGGGGAAGTATTTCTTCGCCAGCATAGACCAGGAGGGACAGCAGGAAGTAAGAAGGAAAGGCAGTTCTCCCGTCACCACTTTCTCCGCATAATGATGCGCCTCCGCCACCGCTCCGATATCAGCGCCCAGAGCGACTTCATAGACATCCCGAAAGCCCAGAGCCATCAGCGCAGCTTTCAGTTTGCCGTAGCTGACATTCTTCCCAAACTGTCCCACATGGGCCGGAGCAACTTCCGCCACGATATACTGGCCTTCCCGCAGCGCTTTGCACAGCTGGAAGATCTGGGATTTGTCGGAAATGGCTCCGAAGGGACAGCTGACCATGCACATGCCGCAGGAAACGCATTTTTCCGTATTGATCTTTGCCCTTCCCTGCTCGTCGCTTTCGATGGCGTCCACGCCGCAGGCTCTGGCGCAGGGGCGCTCCAGTCTGGAGATGGCGTCATAAGGGCAGACCTGCTTGCACTTGCCGCAGCGGATGCATTTTTCCTGATCGATGATGGATTTCCCCTTTTTGATGATGATAGCTCCCTTGGGGCAGACCTGGCGGCAGGGATGCGCCACGCATCCGCGGCACATATCGCTGACTACGTAACTGTTTGGTTCGCAGGCGTCGCAGGCCGATGGAATCACCTGCATGAGAGGCGGCTCATAATACTTTTCATCGATGTTGCTTTTTTCCATTCCGGCAGTGATATGCACGGCTTTGTTCTCCGGCCGCAGGGACATACCCATGGCCAGACGGACCCGTTCGCTGGCTACCGCCCGCTCCCGGTAGATGCTGTCGCGGTACCGCGCCCGTTCCTGGACGATACGGTAGGGTATCGCCTCAATTTCTGCTTTAAAATGATCCTGATCCGATTCAAATGCCACTGCTGCGATTTCTCTGAAGACTTCCCTGCGGATTTTTCTGATCGGAGTGTCCAATCCTCTCATACATACTCTCCTTTGACAATGGTATTTTTCTATTTTTTTAAATATTTTACCATCGAACAGGAAGGACTTCAATAGCTCACTTTGTATCTCTTTTCATACTTTTCATCAATAAAAGTGCTGATTGCCGATCTGAATGCCCTGGCCGCTGCCGCTGTTGAAATACAGACAATCGCCCACCGGATTTGCGCCCGCCAGCGCCTCCCGGGCCGCTTCATAACAGTCGCTTCTGGCTCCCTGGGCCAGGACATTAGATAAAATTCCGCTGGCCACCGGGGAGAACTGCCCGCTCTGGTATACCACATCAGTAATATTGTCAGGGAACTGTCCGGAACGCACCCGGTTTAATACCACAGCGCCCACCGCCACCTTCCCTTCATGGCTCTCTCCGCCGGCCTCACACTGGATGATAGCCGCCAAAAGATCCAGCTCACTGCCGGATACGGCAGAAGCGGCTTCTTCCTGAACAGAACCGGATGCACTGCTTCCCTGGTAATCCTCTATGGAAACCGCTGTGACAGTATCCTCCCCATGGGCGGACTCATAGAGTCGGCGCGCTTCCTCTCCGAAAACCAGCAGATCGTTTCGAATATATCCCTCCACTTCTCCGGAGACAACATAGGTCCAGGTTTCTCCCCGTTCCACCACATCCGCCATGGCTCCTGCCGGCAGGACGCCCAGCCGCTCAGACTGTATAGTGGCCTCGCTGCGGATATTGGCGCAGGATATCACGTCCGCCGCCGCTTTATCTTCCCAGTTCTGGTCTTCTGCAAATACCGGCACGCAGGCCAGTACAGACACCGCTGCCGCTGCTGTCAGTACCTGCAGTTTCCTTCTTGCATGCATTCCCATAACATACCTCCTGAAATCAATTTATTACAAATTTGTTACATTTTATTACGGAGTTATGTTATCATCGTTACGTTTTCATGTCAAGAAAAAGATGGTGCCAATTTCTGACACCATCTTTTCTTTTTTATCATTTTTACATTACAGTTCCGGCACGTTGGGCCTGGTCGTATCGTAAACCTCCGCCGCGTCAAAAAGATCCGCCGTCTTCCTCTGGGTGGGATCCTCCATGATCTTATCCTGGTACAGCCGGTATCCGTCCAGATTCCGCCGTCCCTGACGCACATAGTTGTCACGGATCTGCAGGAAATACTGGGTGGAATCCACGTTGCAGTAGAAGTTGTATCCCTGAGATTTCAGGTATGCGAATTTCTCATTGGCCGGATCGTAGTCGTGCCAGTCTCCCAGATCCTCGCCGTGGGCAAAGATAATGGTATCCGTGCCGCCCACCAGCGGAGCCACGTAAGTTTCCCATTTCTCCGTATCCGTCTTCAGATCCTCCAGGGAAATCTGCGCGATATGGCGGTGCCCCCAGGTGTGGCTGGCAAACTCCCAGCCATCCTCTTTCATGGCGTCCGCCACTTTCTTGGCCTCTTCACACTCCTTGTCATAGTCAAAATCCGGATGCTCCTCCAGCCATTTGGCCTGATCCTGATCCAGATGCTCCGGATCCCGGCTCTCGTAGACGCCGTCGGTCCGGTATCCCAGGATACCGTTGTAGCCTGTCAGCGCGATGATCCCTTTGGCTCCCCGGTAGGAAGCGTCAGGATGTTCCTCCAGGAACTGATCCATCAGCGGCACCACATCATAAGCTCCAGTGGACACGGAACCATCGTCGTTGATATATTCGCAGGTTGGCTTGCCATTTTCATCCAGCACGATTTTGGAGGCAATGCCTCTGCCATCATAACTGTGATAGTAACTCAGATCGTCCAGGGACAGCACATAAGCCTTCTTATCCGGCGGCAGCATGATCTGATTCTCTGTGAAATGGACGGTACCGTCCTCATCGGTGGTCTGATTTACCAGATCCCGAAGCCGCACCATCACGTAGCCCCGATCATACATTTCCTGGGTGATTTTTTCAAACTCGCTGACTGTCGTCATCCACTGGTTGAATCCTGCCGTCAGAGGATCGTCGGGATTGCCGAAGCATTTATCCGGATCCACCACCAGCGAATGGTAGAAAATATGAGTTACTTCATTTAAATTAACCGGCACGCAGCTGTCCTTTGCTTCCTGATATTCCTCTGTTTTTTGAGCCACATCCGGATCATTTTCACTGTCCGGCACTTCGGTCAGTTTTTCCATGGCCGCATCATAGTCATACTGGGCCGCCAGCAAATCTGCCGCAGCCAGAATCTCTTCCTTGGTGCCGCTTTCTTTCGTGTCCCCGGCTTCTTTTGTCGGTTCCGGCGCGGCTTCCTCGTCCGGTTCCTGTGTCGCCTCCGGAGTGGTCTGTGCCTGCTGTGTCTTTTCCTCCTGCTGCTGTTTCATCTGTCCTGCAAGAACCCAGATAGATCCGCCCAGGATCACCAGCAGCACCAGCAAGATAACCGTTTTAATCATCAGCCTGCGTTTTCGTTTCTTCCGTCTTTGTTCTTTTTGACTCATATTCGCTCCCATTTTTTAACCCCTTTCTTCTTTCCGGCTGCCTTTTACGGCGATGCCGTCCGCTGTCTGTGACCTTCGTACAAAAGCAGCGCCGCCGCAACCGCCGCATTCAAAGATTCCAGCTTTCCCTCCATGGGGATCCGTATCCGGCAGTCTGCCTCGCGGATCAGCCCCGGGCTGAGTCCCTTCCCCTCATTCCCGATCAGAAAAGCGGTTCCGCTTTGATAATCTTCCTGATCATAACTGTTTTTCCCTGACAGATCCGCCGCATAAGTCCGGATTCCGCACTTTCTTAACTCCTGGATGGTTTTTGTAAGATCATCCTCATAGAAAAACGGCACCCGGTAAACAGATCCCATGGTGGAACGGATCGTCTTTGGATGATAGATATCCACACAGCCGCTGCCCAGAATAATGCCGTCCGCCCCGGCTCCCTCCGCCGTGCGGAAAATAGTGCCCACATTGCCGGGATCCTGCAGATCCTCCAGTACCAGCAAAAGCGGCTTTGTCTTTCCGAGGATTTCCTCCCTGTCATAATGATACTGCTTTACCAGGCAGAGAATCCCCTGGGGCGTCTTGGTATCCGACATCTGGGCGAACACCCGATCTTCCACGATTTCCACGGGAACTTCTGCCAATTTTTCCGGGATTTTATACTGTTCATAAAAAGAGGCAGACAGATAGACCTGCCGGATCCTGTCCGCCGGCGCTTCCAGCGCCATTTTTCGCCCCTCCACGACAAAACAGTCCTCTTCTTTCCTGGCACGGTTCTTTTTCTGCAGCTGTATCACCTGTTTTACATGGCGGTTTGATGAACTTGTAATCATGTCTCCTCCTGCGAAAACAGCTCCGAAATGATTCGGAGCTGTCTGGTGAATCCTTATTTTTCGTACTGCCCGGAAAGAGATCTTGCTACCTGATACTGATATTCCGAAATACTCTTCTGCATGGCAAGGGCTTCATTGATATCAAAATCCACATACTCGCCATTCTTATATGCAACCACACGGTTGGTTTTTCCTTCCAGCAGCACATCAACGGCATAAGCGCCCATAATCGATGCATAAACCCTGTCCTTACAGGTGGGACTTCCGCCTCTTTGCATGTGTCCCAGGATCGTCGCCCTGGTTCCGATTCCCGTGGCCGCCTCAATACGCTTGGCCATACTGGTGGAATGGCCGATGCCTTCCGCATTGATGATGATATGATGCTTTTTACCCCTTTTCCGGTTTTCAATTATATTATTTACAATCTTCTGCTCGTCATAGTCATACTTTTCCGGAATCAGGATATCCTCCGCCCCGTTGGCAATACCGCACCACAGAGCGATATAACCGGCGCCCCTTCCCATTACCTCGATGATGCTGCACCGCTCATGGGAGGTGGAGGTATCTCTTACTTTGTCAATGGCTTCCATGGCAGTATTCACCGCTGTGTCAAAACCGATGGTATAATCGGTACAGGCAATGTCCAGGTCGATACTTCCCGGCACACCCACCACGTTCAGCCCCAGATTGGCCAGCTTCTGCGCTCCCGCGAAGGAACCGTCGCCGCCGATGACAATCAGACCTTCGATGCCGTGGCGTTTACAGATCTCCACCGCTTTTTTCTGTCCTTCCTCCGTACGCATCTCAGCACAGCGTGCCGTATACAGGATGGTACCGCCGCGTTCGATGGTATCAGAAACGTCTTTGGCTTCCATATCGATAAATTCTTCATTCAGCAATCCATCATAGCCTTTGAGAATCCCTTTCATCCGGCATCCTCTGGACAGGCCGCGCCGCACGACCGCACGAATTGCCGCATTCATACCCGGTGCATCTCCTCCACTGGTTAACACACCAATGGTATTAATCTTTTTATCTGCTGACATACTCTTTCCTCCAAAAGACATTAACCTGTTATTATATTAATTTTAAAGCATTTCTCACTGTTTTTCAATACTCTTTTCCACAACTTTCACGTTGTCCGCTCCGTACCGCGCCGACAGATCGGACACCAGATGCTGCTCGATGCGCACGCTTCTGGAGGGAGGCAGCTTCTTCATAGCCCGCTCCTTTTTCAGATACAGCACCACTTCGTCGCTGCCGTCGGAGGTCTTCAGGATATCGTAAAGGCCTTGTACTTCTTTTTCATACTCCGCCTTGCTGGGGAACTGGATCCACAGCTGGCGGGGCATTTCCCCAAAAGGAGTGATCCTCTCGCAGATCAGCTTGCTGGGCCTGTCGTCCTCCGCCGAGACCCGGCCGCGGATAAACACCTTGGCGTCTTCTTGCATCACGGAAACGTTTTGCTCGTAATCCCGTGGAAATACCACTACCTCCACCGTACCCACCAGATCTTCGATGGTCAGAAAGGCCATGGTCTTGTTCTGTTTCGTATATTTGATGGTTTTCTCCGTGATCATGCCGCCGATGGTCTGTTTGGAACCGTCCGCCACCCGGGGATACCCCGTATCCTCATCGGGATAAAAGTCAGAGGTGACGGCCGAAATGTTTTTCCTCCAGGTTTTTTCGTATTCTTCCAGCGGATGTCCGCTGATATAGATGCCCAGCACCTCTTTTTCAAACCCCAGTAAAACTTCCCGGTCATACTCTCCCACATCGGGCAGCTTCAGCTCATATTCCTGTTTTTCCTCCTCACCCATCATGTCAAAGAGTGTCATCTGCCCTTCCACTGAAGATTTTTTTTCCAGGTTTACGTCATCCATCACCTGGGCGTATACCATCATCAGCTGTTTTCTCGTACCGCCAAGGCTATCCAGGGCGCCAGCCTTGATGAAATTCTCCAACGTTCTTTTATTGACCTCTTTTCCTGTCAGACGCTGAACAAGATCCCGCAGGGAGGTGAAGCAGCCGCCCCGTTTTCTCTCTTCCACGATACTTTTCTGCACCGGCTTGCCGATGCCCTTGATGGCGTTTAACCCATAACGGATCGCTCCCTTTTCCACCGAAAAGACGCCTTCGCTCTCATTGATATCCGGAGGCAGGATATCGATTTTCATCTGACGGCAGGTGAGGATATACTCCGCCACCTTGGAGGGATTCTCCACGCAGGAGGTCATCAGCGCCGCCATAAACTCCACCGGATAATAATATTTCAGCCAGGCCGTCTGATAAGATACCACCGCATAGGCTGCCGCATGGGATTTATTGAAGGCATATTTGGCAAAGTCCGTCATGTCGTCAAAAATTTTGTTGGCCGTCTGCTCGGAAATCCCATTGCTGATACAGCCCGGGATCCCTTCCTCCTCATTGCCGTAGACGAAATTCTGCCGCTCCTTGGCCATCACCGATTCTTTTTTCTTTGACATGGCTCTTCGCACCAGATCGCTTCGTCCCAGGGTATACCCGGCCAGATCTCTTACGATCTGCATCACCTGTTCCTGGTATACGATGCAGCCGTAAGTGGGTTTTAAGATCTCCTCCAGCTGAGGACAGTCATAGGTCACCGTCTCCGGATGGTCTTTCCCCCGGATGTACCGGGGAATGAAATCCATGGGGCCGGGACGATAAAGGGAAATACCGGCGATGATATCCTCCAGGCTGCGGGGTTTCAACTCCTTCATGAAATTTTTCATGCCGCCGCTTTCCAGCTGGAACACACCTTCCGTCTTCCCGGAACCGATCAGTTCCAGTACTTTGGGATCATTGTAATCGATCTGGTCGATATCGATGACCCTGCCTTCCGTCTTCTGGGCCAGCTTCACCGCATTTTGAATCACCGTCAGGGTACGAAGGCCCAGGAAATCCATCTTCAGCAGTCCCAGTTCTTCCAGAGTGGTCATGGTAAACTGGGTGGTAATGGAACCGTCGGAAGCCCGGGAAAGAGGCACGTATTCATCCACCTCTTTCTGACTGATGACTACGCCGGCCGCATGCATGGATGTGTGGCGGGGCAGTCCCTCCAGTCTTCTGGACATATCGATGAGATAATGAACCTCCGGATCTTCCTCATAGAGATTTCGCAGTTCCCGGTTCATATCCAGCGCTTTTTTTATGGTGATATTCAGTTCGTTTGGCACCATTTTGGCGATGGAATCCACTCTGGCATAGGGAAGATCCAGCGCCCGCCCCACATCCCGGATGACGCCTCTGGCCGCCATGGTACCGAAGGTGACAATCTGCACCACCCGGTCTTTTCCATACTTTTCCACCACATAGTCGATCACTTCCTGGCGACGCTCGAAACAGAAATCCACATCAATATCCGGCATGGAAACACGTTCCGGATTCAGGAATCGTTCAAAAAGAAGCTGATACCGCATGGGATCCAGCTTGGTGATCCCCAGCGTATAGGAAACCAGACTGCCCGCCGCAGATCCTCTCCCCGGACCAACGATAATATCATGATCTCTGGCATATTTGATGAAATCCCAGACGATCAGAAAATAATCCACATAGCCCATAGTCCGGATGGTTTCCAGTTCGAAATCCAGGCGCTGACGCAGCTGATCCGTCACTGGATGATACCGCTCATCCAAACCTTCATGACATAGCTTGTTGAGATACTCCCAGGAAGTATAGCCTTCTGGCACATCGTATTTAGGCAGCTTGGTGACGCCGAATTCGATTTCCACATTACAGCGCCGGGCGATTTTATGAGTATTTTTCAGCGCCTGTGGCGCATATGGAAACAGTTCTTCCATCTCCTGCGGGCTTTTCACGTAGTACTGACCGCCCTCATAGCGCATCCTGTCTTCATCGTCCACTTTTTTATTGGTCTGAATACACAAAAGAATGTCATGGGAAGTCTGGTCCTCTGCGTAAGTGTAGTGAATATCGTTGGTGCAGACCAGCTGGATTCCCGTCTCCTGGCTAAGACGCATAAGCTGCTGGTTTACCAGCTTTTGTTCCGGTATCCCGTGATCCTGCAGTTCCAGGAAAAAATTGTCTTCTCCGAAAATATCCCGATATTTTTCCGCGCTTTTTTTTGCTTCCTCGTACATCCCCCGCTGCAGATAACGGGGGATTTCTCCGGCCAGACAGGCGCTCAGAGCGATAATCCCCTCATGATACCGCTCCAGCGTCTCCACATCTACCCTGGGTTTATAGTAAAACCCTTCCACAAAACCGATGGAGACAATCTTCATCAGATTCTGGTATCCCTGCTGGTTTTCCGCCAGCAAAACCATATGGTAATACCGGTCGTCTCCGCTCCCGCCCGGTTCCCGGTCAAACCGGGAGCCGGGCGCCACGTAGATCTCACAGCCCAGGATCGGTTTGATCCCCGCTTCCTTCGCCGCCCGGTAAAAATCGATGACGCCGTACATCACGCCGTGATCGGTGATCGCCGCGCTGTCCATCCCCAGCTCCTTGACTCTGGCCACATATTCTTTTATCTTATTGGAACCGTCCAGCAGACTGTATTCCGTATGCACATGTAAATGAGTAAATTCCACTTCTTTTACTTCCTGTATATTCTGTGATCTTTGATTTCTACTTTGTTTTCCTTTAATAAATGCCCCACTGCCCGCTTAAACGCAGCTTTGCTTAAACCGAACTCTCTTTTGATCACTTCTGGCGAAACCTTATCGTCAAAGGGCAGCACGCCGGCAAACTCGTCGATGACCTTAAGCACCAGCTCTGCGTCCTCATCCATCTGCAGATACGCTTTCTTTTTCGCCGACAGGTTCAGCTTGCCGTCTTCCTTCACATCCGTCACCCGAAATTTCATTACTTCACCAGGGGAGAATTTCCCCTGCGCTTCCTGATGAGGTACCAGCCCGGAATAACGGTCGTCCACCGCCACAAAGATGCCGAAATTGTCGCTGACCTGATACACCCGGCCTTCCACCTCGTCTCCGATCACATAGGGAGAACCGGTCTTCAGATAGTGGTACACCTTCATGGTAGCGCACAGCCGCCCGCTTTTATCGATATAAAGAGCGGCCAGGACTTCCTCTCCCGGCATCACCTTTTTTGTCTGCTCGCGAAAGGGCAGCAGCAGATCTTTTTCCAGACCCCAGTCCAAAAAAGCGCCGATCTTTCCGGTCTGAACCACCTTCAAAAGCGCCGTTTCCCCCAGTTTCACCAGCGGCTCCCGTACGGTCGCGATCATCCGGTCCCGGGAATCCCGGTAGAGAAAAACCTCCAGTTCATCCCCCTGTTCCATTCCCTTTGGAACCTGCTTTTGGGGCAAAAGTACCCGCTCCTTTTCTCCCGCATCCATCTTCTCGCCCAGATAAACGCCAAAATCCACTTTCTTTACGATTTTCAATAACTGTTTTTTTCCCAACTGCAACATCTGTCTTCTCCTCTACTGGAACTGCGCCGCCGCGTAGGGACTGCCGTCTCTGTCACACAGCGCTATGGTATATCGGTCCTGTTCCCGGAAAACCTCGGGCACGATTATACTGTTCAGAACCGCCTGTTTTTTGTATTCCGCCCGCATCTGCCGGACGGTAAAACCCTCCGGCAGATAATCCATGGCCATCTGAATGTACTGTCCGTTATTTACGTGATGATTCACATCCAGCTGATGGCGGTGGATCACAAAAGGCTCCATCTTTATTCCGCCTTCTGGAACCGGCACTTTCCTGGGCGCATATTCCATGGGGAATTTCTCTTCCAGACCGTACCCTTTTGCCTCCGCCGGATCCACCTTGGCCGGACTTTTCGTCTCCGTATTCATATAGATCCACAGAGAATTGGCGTAGGAGAGAAGTTCTCCCCCGCCGGTGTGCAGCGTGAAATTACGGTACCCGTAAAACCCTTTGAAATCATAGGCCCAGGTACTGACCACGATGGGCTCGCCCATCATCGGGTAACGATCCACGCAGATCTGCCAGGAAGACAGAATCCAGACTCTCTTTTTTTCTGTCAGCCTGCGGATGCCAAGCCCCGCCTCCTCGGAATGGAAATTGCTGCTGTCCTGATAATAATTTAAAATACTGTTCAGCGTCATATGGCCGTCTTCGCCGATCTCACTGAACCGCACTTTGCTCTCAAATGAATATTTCATACGCTCTCCTGTATATGGTTAACCGTTCTGTCATTCTTTATTATACCGTTTCGTCCCATCTCACACAACCTGCGATTTCTTCTTTTTCCCGTTCAGTTCCGGCATGACCACGCAGAGCATGGTGATAAAGCAGGCGGCTCCTCCCACAAAATTGGATACCGGCTCCGCGGCAAAGACGCCGTTGGTTCCCAGATTCCACATGCCGGGAAGCAGGATAGTCAGCGGCACCACGATGATAATCTTACGGAAAATGGAAAAAAAGATGGCGTATTTCGCCTTGCCCAGAGCTACGAAGATGCTCTGCCCGCAAAACTGCAAAGACATCATGAAAAGTCCAAAGAAGTAAATGTGCATCACCGGCACACAGGCCTCGATCATCTTGGGATCACTGTTGAAAATATGAACAAAAAAGGCCGGAAAAACCGTTACGATCCCCCACAGAACCGTAAACATAATCACACCGGTGGCCGCCGTAAACTTGATCGCTTTTTTCACCCGATCATACTGACCGGCTCCGTAGTTAAAACTCATCACCGGCTGCGCGCCGTTGGTCAGTCCCATAGCCGGCATGTTAAAAATCTCCCGGATAGAACTCATCACCGTCATCACGCCCACGTACAGGTCTCCGCCCCAGGTCTGCAGCGTGGAATTGCAGACGATCTGCACCACACTGTTGGTAAACTGCATCATAAAACCGGTCAGACCCAGCACCGTGATATTTTTTACCCTTGATAACTTCAGCCGCATCACCGCCGGGCGCAGATGAAGCGTTGTGGTTTTTCCGGTCAGAAACCGCAGCACCCACAGAGCGGACACCATCTGGGAAAGCACCGTGGCGATGGCCGCTCCCTGCACTCCCATATCAAAAACAAAGATAAAAACCGGGTCCAGGATGATATTCATAATCGCTCCTATCACAACCGTCATCATACCGGTTCTGGCAAACCCCTGATTGTTGATAAACCCGTTCATGCCCAGGCTGATCATGACAAATACCGTTCCTGCCAGATAGATCAGCGCGTAATCCCTGGCATAAGGATAAGTAATGTCGCTGGCGCCAAAAGCATACAAAAGCGGCCGGTTGAACACCATGCCCAGGATCATCAGCGCCAGTCCCGCCACCACCAGAAGCGTACAGGTATTCCCCATCACCTTCTGTGCTTCTTCGTAATCCCCCTTTCCCTGTTCCATGGCACAGATGGGCGAACCGCCTGTACCGAAAAGATTGGCAAAAGCATTGATCATCATGATAATGGGAAAACAGATGCCAAGACCCGTCAGGGCGATCCGCCCTTCCCCCGGGATCCGGCCGATATACATCCGGTCCACGATATTATACAGCAAGCTGACGATCTGCGCCGCCGTCATGGGAACGGCCACCTCCAGGATATTCCGGTAGACGCTTCCCTTTGAAAAATCTGTCTTTTTGGCTTTCATTTATCCATCACTCTTTCTATATATTTTATACCGACAGCCAGTCGGATAATCTTAAATATGCCAGTTCTTCCTCATCCGAAAGGCTAAGCCCCGTCAGCGTCCTGATCCTCCCCAGGCGGTATTTCAGCGTATTCCGATGAATATGAAGAGCCTGAGCCGCGCCCAGAAGATTCCGTTCTTTTTTCAGGTACACTGACAGAGTCTCTCTCAGCTGCGTATGATTCTCCCTGTCATACCGCTCCAAGATCTTAAGCGCCGGATGCAGCAGAGGAAGCGTCAGTTCCTGCGCACGGAACATTTCCCGCAGATAACCGAAGGCAAAATCCTCACAACGGTAAATCCCCGCCTTTTTTCCTGCCATATCCAGGGCAAAATGGGCCTGCCGGTACGCCACCGGCAGATTCTCCCATTCCTGTGATGCCATGGAAAAGCCGATACAGAGCGCGGAAAACTTCACTGTCCGTTTCAGCAGACGCTCCAGCTCTTTGCAGTCCTCCTCTTTTACAACAGCCACCGTCTCATCCTTATAGATAAAAGGGAAATAGATCTGCGGTACCGTCTGAAGAGAATGAACCAGAGCATGTTTCTGCATCTGATCCCCTCTGGTGATATGACAGAAAATTGCCAGCCTCCAGGGGACGTTAAGACCTTTTTGCTCCAGATGCCGGACCGCACGTTCCCCCGGCGGCTGTCCCTCCAGAAATCCCCGTAAAATAGACTCGCTGGACTTGATTGTCCCCTCCGCCGAAACGAATTCCGCAGATCGCAGCAGATATCTGCTTAAAACCGGCGCCAGCTGTAAATCGATCTCCGTCAGATTCTGATATTTCTGAAGAATCCCCAGATATGCCACAACCTCTCCATCCTGTTTCAGATACATCATCAGCACAGGATTTCCCTTTTCATACACATTGCGGATCAGCTGCGGTTCCTCTGTCAGATCTGCCACCAGTTCCCCTTTGGTATTATAATAAGTATCATACAGAATAGACGGATGGATGACTTTCCTTTGCACCGTTTCATCCCAGTAGGGATCGCCGGTGATTCCACCCAATGCACTTCCGGCAAAAATATCCCCATCTACGCTGCTCACCACCATAGGATTTTCCAGTACGGTTTCCCCGATATCAATGAGCTCCTGCAAAGGGGCTTCTTGGGCCGCCGTCTCCAGAAGTTTTCTCTCCCAGTCTGTATAATACTCAAAGGCCGACAAAAGACCGTTCAGCAGTTCCTCATAATCACAGTTCCAGAACAGCATCTGACTCTTGCGGTTCACCACGATACAGGCGTCCGTATAACGGGGATCCGATAAAAACTGGCCGGCATAGCCGAAATAGACATATTCCGGCGCCAGCTTTTGTTCTCCCTCCGGAAGAAATCGAAGTCCGCGGATCACTCTCTCATCATTGACGATGGCACAATCCGGATGATAATTTCTCAGATACCTGGCCAGTATAGACATGCTCAGTTTCACAACCCCATCCTCCTTCCTGCACCGCTTTGCTGCCTTTGTCACTTGCGGACAAAGCTTCCTTTTATTCTCTGTTTGCGTTTGTCTTTTCAAAACATAGACGAAACATATAACAAGGGATATAGTTGAATTATAAGACAAGTTCTTGTTTTTTTCAATTTGTAGTTTGGGAACAATATTAAAGAAAGGATGATGAAGTATGAGTTTATACCAGGAACGACTTGCACGGACAATCAACGCGATTCAGATGAAACCTGTGGATAAGATTCCCTATTCTTACAGCGGACCCGCTTACATGACCCGCAGCCAGGGAGTAAAGATCAGCGAATTTCTATCTGATTTTAAAAAAGCGACCGACACCGCCATATCCTTCGTTCAGGAGCATCCGGGCATCGACTCGCTGCATTCCCCGACGATGTCGCCCTATGCTCTGTCCATGCTCTGGCTTTCCAAAGTAAAAGTACCGGGCATCGATCTTCCGGATGATGAACTGTGGCAGGTGGACGAGCAGGAAGTCATGACCTTTGATGATTATGAAAAGATCATCGAAATGGGATACGGCCCCTGGCTGGAGGACTTTCTGAAAAACCGAATCAACGATCCGGCTCCCAAGATGCAATCTTTTGTCCAGAGTTCCCCGGAAACCATCCGAAGAATGGCAACGGAAGGTCAGATGCCAATCATGAACGCATTATCCACCGGCACACCCTTCGAAGGCTTCTGCGGCGCCCGTCAGCTGATGAACTTTTTCGTTGATCTGGTATCTGAACCGGAACTGGTAAAGGCCGCCCTGGATAAAGCAATGGAATACACCTGTGCCAGCTATACCGCTCAGCTGGAAGCCGCAAAGCCCCTTTCTGCCTGGGTCGGCGGATGGCGGGCAGCCCCGGAACTGATGTCCCACGACACCTGGATGGAATTTGTCTGGCCCTATCTGCATAAATTAATCGACATCACCATCGAACATAACGTCATCCCGATCCTGCATTTTGACTCCTGCTGGGACAGCGAACTGGAGACCTTGAAGGAACTTCCGCCCCGCACCTGTCTGCTGATGCTGGACGGCTCCACAGACATGAGAAAAGCCCGGGAGATTCTGGACGACCGGATGTGCCTGATGGGCGACGTACCTTCCACCATGCTTGCTTTTGACAGCGACAATGAAGTCTACAATTACGTAACCAATCTGATAAAAGATGTGGGACCCAAGACCGGCCTGATCGTAAGCTCCGGCTGCGACAATCCGTTAAATGCCAAACCGGAAAATGTAAAAGCCATGATCCAGGCCACCGTTGACTATCAGGTATAACGATAAAGGGGGAAGAAATGTGAATATTCTGCTGGTTGGAGGATTTTTCGGCTCCGGCAAGACCACCGTGATCTCCCGTCTGATGGATCAGATACTGGCAGAAAGCCAGAGCTTATGCATCATCGAAAATGAAATCGGTAAAAACTCCATCGATGATCTGCTGCTGCAGCATGGTTCCGTGGAAATTACCGCCATCACAGGAGGGTGCGTCTGCTGCCAGGTCACCGGCAGTCTCATCGAGGCAGTGCGGGATCTGAACCGGCAGTTTTCCCCCGACTGGATCATCGTGGAACTGACCGGAATTGCCTATCTGAAGGATCTGCGCGAGAAACTGGAAAAATACCTGCCGGATCACCCGGCGATTATCAGCCTCTCCGTAGTGGATGCGGCCCGCTGGAGCGAACTTTTAAAAGCCGCTTCCATCATCATGGAAAACCAGATCAGCGGCGGCGATATTATCGTCATCAACAAAGTGGATCTGCATCCGGAAACACAGAAAATATACGAGGATATTCAAAAAATCGATACGCCTCACCGGATTTTGCCCCTGTGCGCCCTGTCCGGTTCCTGTCCTGAACTTTTAGACGCCATCAAACAGGAGGTGACGACTCACCATGAGTAACTTTACCCGTATCACCTACGGCCGTAAATCCTCTGTTCCGGAAAACGCCGCACTTTTAAGCTTCCGACATGCGTTCTCTCTGCCGGAAGCTGCAAAAAAGGAAGCGGTGCGAGACGCACTGATCGGTGTTTTCCAAAAACTGATCCCCTCCGTCTCGCAAAACGGGATCATCCTGGGCCATCTGAAAGGTTCCATCCAGGCCGGCGGCGCCCTGCTGGGGCTTTCCGCCACCAGGGCCGATGCCATCGATCAGACTCCCGGCCCCGGCTGGGAGGAACTGGACACTCTGCAGGATTTTGAAATCCGAGTCAGTCTGCTGTCCATCACACCCTGTCCGATTACGCAGGAACAGATGGAGGAAATGATTGTAAATATGATATGACGTAAAAGAGCCACCCCATTCGGAGTGGCTCTTCAACTGGGCTACAAGGATTCGAACCTTGAAATGACGGAGTCAGAGTCCGTTGCCTTACCATTTGGCGATAGCCCAATTCAGCGACAAGATGTATTATATAGTATTCTCATATAAAATGCAAGTACTTTTTTTATTTTTTTTAAAATTTCTGCAGATTTATCTCTGACCTCTCTCACACTCTTTTATATCGTACACAGAGCGATCAGCACCGGCATGGTAACCAGAGAAAAAATGGTCGTAACTGCAAACAGTTCCGCCCCGTATATCTCATCCTTTCCGTAACGCAGGGCAAACATGATGACAGACGCTCCCACCGGGCATCCCGTTGCCAGCACGATGATCACCTGGATGATCGCAGGGCAGGGAAACAGGCTCATGGCCAGCATGGCCATTACAGGAATCGCCAGAAGTTTTAAAAAAGATACCACGTAAATTCTCCTGCGTCTCATGGCTCCCAGAAAATCCGACTGCATCACGGAAATACCCGCCACAATCATGGCAAGAGGCGTATTCAGATCCGCCACATAGGCAATCGTCGTCCCAAACACTTCCGGATAGGTGATTTTCATACAGAAGCTGAAAATCCCGATGACAATCGCATAAATCGTCGGACATTTTAATATGGAAACGATCTGTTTTTTATCCATCCGCTCCGACATACAGACAACACCGTGTGTCCAGAGGAGAATGTTGAACATGGCAATATAACTGGTCATATACAGAACGCCTTCGTCTCCGTACAGCGCCTGCACCAGCGGGACTCCAATGAAGCCACAGTTGGTATAGACCAGAGAAAACCGTTCAATATTATAACTGATCTTTCTTTTAGAAATCAGTACCTGCGCAGCAGCGATAGCCACCACGAAAGAGACCCCCGACATCCCGAATGCCCACAGCAGATTGTGGAACAGCTCTTCGCTGTAGGTAATCTGGCAGGCGTCCAGAATCAGCGCCGGCGACACAAAAGTAAGGATAAAATTGGAAATGGATTTCCCCTCGCCGGCTGACAGAATATCTTTTTTATAGCAAAACGCCCCAATGATCAGCAGAAAAAACGAAACAATAATCTGTTTAATGACAATGATAACCAGCATGATTTTTCCCCCGCAGAAAGTTCTGTATTCTATCATACTACGAATACCGGTTTTTGCAAGAAAGAACCTGCCATATAAAAAGATTTTTCCATTTTACAACAGTTTTCATCAGTGCTATAATAGTTCCAATACAATTTGACAAGGAGAACATGCTATGCGCGCTATGAATCTGACCCTGCTGACGGATCTGTACGAACTGACCATGATGCAGGGTTATTTTAAAAATCCAACGGACCAGGTCGTGGTCTTTGACATGTTTTACCGCCGCAATCCCTGCGATGGCGGTTACGCTGTCATGGCCGGACTGGAGCAGGTAATCGAGTACATCCGGGATCTTCATTTCGCTCCCGATGATATCGAATATCTGAAGAGCCTGAATATGTTTGACCGGGATTTTCTGGAATATCTGCGGGGATTTCATTTCACCGGCGATGTCTACGCCATTCCGGAAGGAACCGTGGTCTTCCCCAGGGAACCGCTGCTGAAAGTCGTAGCTCCCGTCATGGAAGCTCAGCTGCTGGAGACCGCCATCTTAAACATCATCAACCACCAGAGCCTGATCGCCACCAAGGCGGCCCGGGTCGTTTACGCCGCCCAGGGCGACGGCGTCATGGAATTCGGTCTGCGCCGCGCCCAGGCGCCGGACGCGGGAATCTACGGAGCCAGAGCCGCCGTTATCGCCGGCTGCATCGGCACCTCCAACGTGCTGACTGGACAGATGTTTGATGTCCCTGTGAAAGGCACTCATGCCCACAGCTGGATTATGAGTTTCCCCGATGAATATACGGCGTTTAAAACCTATGCCAACCTCTATCCCGATTCCTGCATCCTACTGGTGGATACCTATGACGTGCTGAAGTCCGGCGTGCCAAACGCCATCCGCGTTTTTAAAGAAATGAAGGAAAAGAACCCGGATTTCAAAGGATACGGTATCCGCATCGACAGCGGAGATCTCGCCTATCTGTCCAAGAAAGCTTACCGGATGCTGGATGAGGCCGGTTTCGGCGATGCTGTCATCTCTGCTTCCAGCGATTTAGATGAATATCTGATCGACAGCCTGAAAGCCCAGGGGGCAAAGATTAACTCCTGGGGCGTCGGAACCAATCTGATCACCGCAAAGGATTGTCCGGCCTTCGGCGGCGTCTACAAACTGGCTGCCATTAAAAATTCGGAGGATAGGGAATTTGAACCGAAAATCAAGCTTTCAGAAAACACAGAAAAGGTGACAAACCCGGGCAATAAGACCATCTACCGGATCTACGACAAAGAAAACGGCAAGATCCGCGCAGATCTGATCTGTCTGGCCGATGAAACCTTTGATGAGTCAAAGGATATGATCATCTTTGATCCGCTGGAAACCTGGAAAAAAACAAAAATCGAGGGCGGCTCTTACGTCCTGCGGGAACTGCTGGTACCGGTCTTCCAAAAGGGCGAATGTGTCTATTCTTCCCCTTCCGTTATGGAGATTCAGGATATCTGCCGCAAAGAAAAGGAAACACTCTGGGATGAGACCCGGCGTCTGGTCAATCCCCATGAGGTTTACGTGGATCTGTCTGACAGACTTTACAAAATCAAAAGCGATCTGTTGGAAGAGATGGGAACCGCCGCTTTGAAATATCAGTAATCTAAAAATCATAAAAACCCTCCGGTCATCATAGGCTGTTAAAAATCCTGTGATACCGGAGGTTTTTTATGAATTCCTATGTGCGTCTGATCAACAAAGACCATCGTCTTCCCGCCGCTTACATTCCAAAAGATCTGACGGAGACTCTCTTCCCTTTTTGCGCCCCCAAAGGCAATCCGAAAAAATTCATGCGAAAGGAAGCGGCGGACTGGGCGGCCCTGCTTTTTGCCCAGGCCCGCTGGAATCATATCCAGCTTTACGGCATATCCGCTTACCGTCCCTATTCCCGCCAGCAGCAGCTGTATGAAGAAAAGAAAGCGCTGCTGAATCATCCGCAGGAAAATATCACCGTCGCGCCGCCCGGAGCCAGCGAGCATCAAAGCGGACTGGCCCTGGACGTCTCCTGTGCCCGGGTGGGCTACGAACTGACAGAAAAATTCGCCTACACGCCGGAGGGAAAATGGCTGGCTGGAAATGCCGCTCTTTTCGGCTTCATCCTGCGTTATCCGCCCCGGAAAACGGAAATCACCGGATACGCCTGGGAACCCTGGCATATCCGGTACGTCACCCGGTCTCTGGCTCTTTATCTCACCCTGACAGGCCTTACCCTGGAAGAGTTCTATCAGATGGAAGCCGGTTAATCTTCCATCTGTTTTCCCAGTACCGCAGAAGCTGTCTGAGCGATCTTGCGCTCCGCCTCGCCCAGTTCATCCCTATTGCTGCAGATGATCACAGAACCGATGGCATCTCCGGCACTGATGATGGGCGCCACGACAGCCGACTGGTAACGGGACTCTCTGTCAGACATCAGTTCCAGCCGTTCCCGGCTGCCGGGTAGGATCGTCACACATTCCCTGTTGGTGATGGTCCGCTCCAGCTCTTCGCTGATCGCCTTTTGATTGTATTCTTTTTGATCCGGTCCGGCAGCCGCCACGATCTGATCATGGTCGGAGATACAGGCCAGACAGCCCGTCACCGATGAAATGGCCTCTGCAAACTCCCTGGCATATTGGCTCAGCTCTCCGATGGGAGAATATTTTTTCAATACGATCTCTCCCTCTCTTCCTGTAAAGATCTCCATGGGCTCCCCTTCCCGGATCCGCAGTGTCCGCCTGATTTCCTTAGGAACCACCACGCGGCCCAGATCGTCGATCCTTCTTACGATTCCCGTAGCTTTCATATCAAATTTCCTCCATCCTGCTTCTTTACAATTATCTCCTTTGTTTCCCGTAAATGTAGTATCTGTAAAATAGAGGGATTTATACTTCTGTTCGCGCCTTTCTATTGAAGGCTTCCTGACTTTCCCATATAATGATATTGAGAGCTTTTGACCTTAACATTATGATATACAACGCTACGAACAGGAGGACACACCATGCGAAAATTTGCCGTATTCAGCGGATTCCTTGGCTCCGGAAAAACCACTGCCATGATCGCCCTGACCAGCTGCTGCAACCGTCATCACAAAAAGGCTGCCATGATCTCCAATGATCTGGGACACGGGGTAAACCTGGCGGATCACCGCCTGGCCATGCTGCACGGCTGCAATGCTTCCGAGATGACTGAGGAGTGTATCTGTTATCAGAATGAAAACCTGGCGGACCGCCTGAACGCATACTACGATGAGGGATGTAAACTGGTTATCTCTGACATTCCCGGCTTTGGCGTGGGCGCGCTGGAACATGTCTACCACGGTCTGACAGAAAAATTCCCCGGCCAGTTTGACCTGGCCCCCTTTACGGTACTGGTGGAACCGCGGACGGTGGAACTTCTGCGCACCGGCAATGGCGGCGACATGGAATACCTTCTGGACACACAGCTGATTGAAGCCGATCTGATCGTTCTCAACAAATGTGACCTGATCAGCCGCGATCAGGCCGATGCAGACAAAACCTGGCTGAAGGAACATTATCCCCAGGCACAGGTCATTTCCATCAGTGCAGCTAAGGGAGAAGGGCTGGAAGATCTGGCACAGATCCTGATGAACCAAAAAGCCTCCCTGCGCCGTCCGGATATCGGTTACGGCGGGGAAGATTTCCTGTCTGCCATGGGAAAATTAAGCGAGTACTATATGCAATATTACGCCGTGGTCTGCTGCAATACCTTTGACGGAAACGATTATCTGATGGATATGGCGAAAGAAATACAGGCACAGATTCAGGAATCTGGCTGGGAAATCCCCCACCTGAAGCTGCTTGCCTGGGAACCGGAGGGCGATTTTGGCAAAGCGGATCTGCTGGGCGTAGACCGTCCCATCGAGGTCAGTCACCGTTTCGCCAACCCCTGTACACAGATCGCGGTCATCCTAAACGCCAGCGCCGCCTGCCCGCCAGATCTGCTGGAGCAGCTGGTCACCGGCGCCGTCCAGGAAGTATCCGCCCGCTATCAGCTGGAACTGATGATTTACAAAAAAGAATGCTTCGGCATGGGAGGATAATATGATACCGATTCGTAAAACCCGTTCTGTCTGTCCCGTCTGCCTGCAGAATCTTCCGGCTTCACTCTGTCAGGATGAGAATGGACGCATTTTCCTGGAAAAAAGCTGCCCGGAACACGGATCCTTTCGCACCCTGATCTGGCAGGGAACCGTTGATTTCGATCAATGGCTTCTTGGCGCTCCTCCCCTTGGCAAAGACGACGGATGGCACTGTCCCCAAAACTGCGGCATCTGTCCGGAACATGACAGTGAAACCTGCTGCGCTTTGCTGGAGGTCACACGCCGCTGCAACCTGCGCTGCCGGTACTGTTTCGCCGATGGCGGGACAAAAGAGACAGATCCGGACATTCAGGAGATGAAAAAAGCCATCCGGGACATCGTATCCCAGTGCGGCGAACCTCTTTTGCAGCTCTCCGGAGGAGAACCCACCCTGCGGGACGATCTGCCGGAACTGATCCGTTACGCCAAAGAAGCCGGCTGCAGTTACGTACAGATCAACACCAACGGCATCCGCCTGGCACAGGAACCGGAGTATGCCCGCAGCCTGGCACAGGCCGGTCTGGATATCGTCTTTTTGCAGTTTGACGGAACCCGGGAGGATATCTATGAAGCGCTGCGAGGCAAACCCCTTTTGCAGACGAAACTGGAAGCCATCCGTGTATGCAGCAGCTTTAATCTGGGCGTCACCCTGGTACCCACCGTCGTCAGAGGGGTCAACGATGATAACCTGGGAGAACTTATCTCCCTGGCCGCCTCTCTCGTCCCCGGCGTGCGTGGAATCCACTTCCAGCCGGTATCCTATTTTGGCCGGTATCCGAAAGAAGGATGTTCAAAAGACCGCTATACCCTGGATCAGCTGATGGCAGACATCAGCGATCAGGCCGAAATCCCGTTGGAAAGCTTCATGCCCTCCCGGTGCGATCATCCGCTTTGCGGGTTTCACGCCAACTATCTGGCGGAACCGGACGGCACGCTGAAACCTCTCACCTCCATCACCTGTTCAGCCCGCAGCCGCGGTACTGCCCGGGACAATCGGGAATACGTGGCCCGTCACTGGAGGCGGGCTCCTATGGAAACTCCTCCTGCCGGGGATCTGAGCAGTGAAATGAGTTTTGACACTTTCCTCTGGCGTATGCAGCATGGCTGCCTTTCGCTTTCCGCCATGGCCTTTCAGGACGCCATGAACCTGAACGCAGAGCGGCTGCGCCGCTGCAGTCTGCATGTCTATGACCGGGGAAAAATCAAACCCTTCTGCGCAAAATATCTTTCGCCTATTTAAAAAAGCGGAGACGTCGCCAATGCCAACGCCAGATAAGGAAGTATTTATGTAGTAGGTACGGTGTAACTCAGTAAAATGGGTTGCACCGTACCTTTTTGTTATGCTACAAAGCGGAAGTCCTGCGGATTTTCCCGTATTTCCTCCATCATAGTCAGAATCTCCTGTTCAGTAGGAATGTCTATCATCCCCGCCGCCGTGAAGTAAATATCCACCTTCACATAACAGTGGCCGCTTGACTTGTCGTTGTTATGGACTTCGATACGCTCAATCAACGAGTTTACAAGCGTTGGGGTAAGCTCCGTAATATCCGTCGTTTCACGAAGCGTCCTAAGCAGCAGTTCTTCGGTGGGCTGCTTGTATTTGTCATCGTTCATACCTTCTTTCTTTGCGTTTCATTGTTATGGCAGCTTCCATCTGACGCTCGGTTTCCAATAGTTTTTCAAATCTCGGTCTCTTTTCGAGAATAGCCCTTGCGGTAGACAGTTCCCTTCGCAAAGGCTTGATTTTTGCGGTAATATCCCTCGCTTCAGCATTAAGCGCTTCGCTTTTCTTATGGCGGTTGCGGTTATATATCGACTGCCTGTCCTTTTCCAAAGCGGAGATCTGCTCCTGTGTTTTGCTGATAAAAGTAACAAGCTCCTGTCGCATTTCGGGTGAAAGCGGACGGGGAGAAGCGGGAGCAATATTGTTGCCTGTAATCAGCTTGCATAACTCGATAATCAGTTCAAACAATATTTGTATGCCGTCCATCTTTTTCATTTTGCGGTACTCGATCTCAAGCAGAAGCAGCGGCGTATATTTCGGCTTATGAAGCGGAAACTGTTAATACAGTTTCCCTGCTCGTTACGGTGTAAGACATCTCCGCTGCCTTTTCCGCAGGTGTTTTGCCGGTCTGCCTGAATGTCGTTTTTCTATCCCTACCCCGGAGTCTCACCGCAGCGTTGCTGTGCTCGCTCCTATCAAAAAGAGGTCATCGCACAATCATATTCCATCCAGCCGGTCATTCAGTTGTAACCGGCTTTGAAATTCAAAGTCGAAACTGTCCTTTACGCTTATCTGACTGCTGACAGTTCAAGGCAGTTTCAGAAGCGGCGGTATTTTCCCTTAGCATACCGCAGGCGTTGTCCGGCTGAAAGCCGTCATCCCAAAGGTGAATAGGGAATACTACTTAGTTCAAGTAAAACAGAGCCGATAAACATTACGTTCATCGGCTCTGCGTCTATGCGGCTGGCTCTTTATTGATATTCCGCTTTTCCAAATAATGTAATTTAAGACTACCAAATATAAGGTATTAACCTGTATTTAACTTTCTTTTTATAATCTGCATATCCGTCAAGCTCGGTTTCAAGTACCAGTTCTTCGTTTTTTATTCTCTTTACGATAATCAGAGGATAAAAGAGAAACACAACGAAAGAAAGAATTGATCCAAGCACCAACGGCATTGCAAGGAAAAGAATAATTGTTACACTATACATTGGATGTCTGACAATACCGTAAAGTCCTGTATCAATTACCTTTTGATTTTCCTGCACCTCAATCGTTCTGGAGAGATATGTATTTTCCCGTAAGACTTCTGCATAAAGCAAATACGCAAGCAAAAATATAGCAGCCGCTATGTAAGACACTGTTTTAGGAAGCGGCAGCCAGTCAAAGCGAAAATCAAGACCTGCCAATACAAAACCAACAACAAACATCAATCCGCTAAGTTTTATTACAAGACTTTGCTCGCTTTGCTGTTCCTTTGCGTTAAGTCGCTTACTTAATAATTTGGGGTTTTTGAACATCATTACAATACCGGCAACAAACATAGGAACAAACAAGATGCTCATAAATAGCCAGCCGTTAGGATATTGTATTGTTCCCGCAGGCAGAAACAGAAGTAGTCCTACAAGAATAATTCCAAGCACAAATTTTATGATTGCATTGCAAAATAATTTTATTGTCATTGTACCGCCCTCCTTTGTCGGCTCTGCGTCTATGCATCCAGCTCTCTGATTATGCGTTTGTGCTGCCCGGTAAATAATAAACTTGCAAATATCATTTTGCATTTCTATATGAAATCACAATATGACTTGGTGCAAATAATATGGATGCAATGATCAATAGCACTGACCTGCTCATAATCCCACTAAATAAAAACAAAATTGAAGGAATAACAGAAAGCGCTAATGCTCTGAAAACGCTGTTTTTCTTAAAACATTCCACAATAAAACATTGCAAATATAGCATCTACAATCAAATATAATGCAAATGCTTCGTCAGACCACCACCCGAACCAAGTTCCCGGGATATTGATTATCATAAATCCGAAACAACCCAATCTTCCTACTTATTCTATAACCTCAACATATTTATTGTTCCACTTATTATGAAATCCATCTCTGCACTTAATCGCAAATACAATATTGGGTATCATAATGACTACAATAAAAACCAGACCGAAAATATTAAACCATTCCATATGTTTAATGCTACCTCCACGATATTCCTGCTTATTCTATTGCTTTCTCATCTGTCGCAAAAATAAAAGTACAGCCACCACAACAGCCACCACGGTATAACCGAGCACCCACCAAAGGTGCGGCAGGATATTGGAATAATCCGCACTAAAGACAGCCCGTTCCAATTCAACAGCATGGATGAAAGGCAAAGCATTTGCGATTTTCTTAAATACGCCGCCTACAAGTTCTACATCAAACCAAATCCCCGACATCCAAGCGGACAAATTGGTAAGTAACGCTCCACAGATACCGCCGACCTGCTTTGAATTAAAAACGCTTCCGCAGATAAGCCCCAAAGCAATGTAAAATAATGCCACGGGGATGATAAACAGCAAGGCATATAAAACAGTGATTGTCAGCTTCAAGCCGAGCAGAGCCGCCGCTATGTAGCAAATAACCCCCTGTGCTACTGCAATCGGTAAAATTGGCAGGGTATAGCCGAAAATAAAATCCGAAGCGGTAAGCGGAGTAGTATAAAGCCTTTGCAGCAATGCACTTTCTCTATCCTTTGAAATAAGGACAGCGGCAAACAAAGTCATAAAGGATAATCCAAATACCGTTATGCCGGGGGTTAGATTGTCAAGCTCAAACATCGGCACAGGAATATTTGCCTGTATTGCGGTAAGCAAACCGATAAGGACAAGAGGAAAGCCTAAGCCAAAAAACAGGTTAAGCGGGTCACGCAGTATTTCTTTTGCCGTTCTACCCGAAAATGCAAGCAATCTCATAATTTTTTACTCCCTTTTACAATAGCAACAAAAGCGTCCTCGAATTTTTCCGTTCCCGCCTTTGCTTTCAATGCCTCCGCTGTTCCGAGCGCAAGCAGCTTGCCGTCCTTCATAATACCGATACGGTCTGCAAGAGCTTCCGCTTCCTCCATATAGTGCGTGGTCAAGATAATGGTTATTTTCCCTTTCAATGCACGAATGGTATCCCATAAGTCGCTTCGTGCCAGAACATCAAGCCCTAATGTCGGTTCGTCAAGAAAAAGTATCTGCGGCTCGCTGATAAGAGCCATTGCAATGCTTAACCTGCGTTGCCAACCGCCCGATAATTTACCTGCTCTTTTGCTCAAAATAGCGGTTAAATCAAATTGTTCGGAAAGCTCTTTGGTTTTAGCCTGCCGTTTCTCTTTTGTAAAACCGTGAACACCGCACATCAGCTCAAGGTTTTCCCTTACACTTAAATTTGGGGCAACGGCTGTCTCCTGCGGAGATACGCCTATGATACTTTTCACCGCAGCCACATCAGTAATAATACTATTGCCGTTCACAAAGACGTTTCCGCTGTCGGGCTTTGTCAAGCAAATAAGCATTTTAATCGTGGTCGTTTTCCCTGCTCCGTTTACGCCAAGCAGAGCAAATAATTCGCCTTGCTCAACCGTCAAATCAAGGCTGTCTACTGCGGTTATATCCTTATACTTTTTTGTAAGCTGAACCGTTTTAATTGCCTGCATCGTCTTTTCCCTCCGTATAGCGGTATTTAAGTCCCATATAAGCATCGGTAAGCACTCTGCTGATAAATTCATCGTCCCAATCAAGATAGGAAGTGGCTATCATCGTAGCAATACCGTGAACATAGAGCCACATTTCCAGATGGAACAAATACGCTTCATCTTCACTAATCCCTAAATTTTGCTGTATTAACTGCATAAGGGGTCTGATTTCTTCTTTGTTTTCTTCTATTTTTTCACGGCTTCGGTCACGCATAAAAAGCAGCTTGAAAAGCTCCCTTTCTTCTTTGGCAAAGCGGATATATGCCATACCGCTTGCCTTATAGGGGGGATATTTTCCCTTAGCCATATCTTCACGCAAATAATTCTGATACAGCAGGTCAGAAGCTGCCAAAACCTCCTGCCCGACTTCCTCCATATTTTTGAACAGTCCGAAAATCGGTTTGACAGAGCAGCCAAGCTCCGCAGCCAACGCTCTTGCGGTCAATCCAGATATTCCATTCTTCCGTGTTACATTCAAAGCGGCATTAGTTATTTCATCTCTTGTAAACTTAAATTTCGGGGGCATTTGTTCATCTCCTTAAGGCAACATTTATTACGCAACATCTGTTTCTTATTATATCGAAATAGCTGTTTTTTGTCAAGCGGCTATAACATTGAAACGGAATATGTAACGCTTTTGGGTGTCAAAACGCCCTGTTTAAGCGTTTAAGAGAGCAAAAAAAGACGGGTAAGGAGTTCATCCCTACCCGCCACAATTTTACAGTTGTATGCGTTACAATGCTTTAATTATAGATAATTTCCTCGTTTACAATCTCCATTGCTCTATTACGAATACTGTTCATTGTCTGTACCCACAGCATTGAATTTTCTGCCTTTAGCTGTTCGGTTAAGCCCTCTCGCTCCGCTATCTGTTTTACCAGCCGAAGAAACATATCTTCCGCCTGCTCGTCAATATCCACAAGATAGCTGTTTAGCTTGCCGCTTGTAAGCAGGTTGGTATAAAGCACCTTGCGGTGCTGTTTGAGATAGCGCAAATGCCGCTGCCCCCATACGCCGATAGGCTTGGTTTCTTTTTCGGCGGGTAAAGACAGACAAGGGAGAAAATAATCTCCCTGCCGTATATAAGTGCCGCCCATCTGTTCAAATATTGTCTTTTTCATAACCTTAAATCTCCGTGATTCTGATTTTGAATTTCTTAATAGGTGCGCTGACTACTTTGATTAGAATATCATCTACTGCATCCGTATATCTGCCCTCTGCAAGCAGTTTGTTTCGTAGCATATTAAGAGCAATTAAAATTTTCGCATATCCGTTTGCCTCCTTCATCTACATTGTAGCAAGGAAGTTTTTGCTTGACGAATGTGCGATTTTATTTTTGGCATAAAGAAAGACAGCGTAAAAAGCATTTCTGCCTTCTACGCTGCCTTTTCGCCTTTGCAACGCCCATAAGCTGTATTTCAATATTGTTTTCAAATTACTGCCTTATGTGGCGTTAGCTAAACCGTCTCCGCTCTTTCTTAAAGTTCCATGATAATTGGTATGATCACCGGATTCCGTTTCATTTTTTTCCACAGAAAATCCGACAGACTGTCCTTTACCTCTCCCTTGATCCTGTTCCACTCCCGGATATTCTTTTTCCGGCATTTTTCAATGGCACGGCGGGATACTTCCCTCAGTTCACGCATCAGCTCTTCCGACTCCCTCACATAGACAAATCCCCTGGAGACAATGTCCGGTCCGGATACCAGCTGTTTGCTGCCTTTTTCCAATCCAATGGTCACCACCACGATACCGTGCTCGGCCAGATTCTGTCGATCCCGGATCACGATATTCCCCACATCGCCGATTCCCAGTCCGTCCACGAAAATCTCCCGGGCAGGAACTTTCCCCGTCACCTTCGCCTCCTTCTGAGACAGACTTAAGACATCGCCGGCTTCCAGGATGAACACATGATCCTTTTCCATACCCAGTTCCATGACTGTATCGGCAGCCGCCGTAAGATGGCGGTATTCTCCGTGAACCGGCACAGCGTACCTGGGCTTCAAAAGGGAATAGATCAGTTTGATTTCCTCCTGGCAGGCGTGGCCGGAAACATGGGTATCCTGGAAAAGCACTTCCGCTCCCCGCATGGCCAGCTCATTGATGATCCGGGAAACCGCTTTTTCATTTCCCGGTATGGGATTGGAACTTAAAATAATCACATCACCCGGCTTGATATGCACCTTTTTATGGGTGCCGTCAGCCATACGTGACAGAGCGGCCATGGATTCTCCCTGGCTTCCGGTGGTGATAAACACCAGCTGTTCATCGGGATAGCGATTCATTTCTCCCACCTGAATCAGCGTCTTTTCCGGTATCTTCACATATCCCAGATCCTGAGCAATCTGAATCACCGTTTCCATACTTCGTCCCTGCAGGATTACTTTCCGCCCGAAACGGTGGGCTGTATTGATGATCTGCTGCACACGATCCACATTGGAAGCAAAGGTAGCCACGATCATTCTGCTGCCCCGATATTCAGAAAACAACATATCAAAGGTTCTGGCCACCTTTGTCTCCGAAGGGGTAAAGCCGGGACGCATGGCGTTGGTACTGTCGCTCAAAACAGCCAGCACGCCTTTTTTGCCCAATACACCCATTCTCTGCAGATCGATGGATTCCCCAAACAGCGGCGTATAGTCCACCTTAAAATCGCCGGTATGGACGATCACGCCGGCCGGTGTATAGATCGCCAGCGAGGAAGCCCCGGCGATGCTGTGATTGGTTTTGATAAACTCCACCCGGAAATCCCCCAGAGTCACATAACCGCCCTGTTTCACGATCTTTCGCCGGGTTTTTTTCAGAAGTTTCGCCTCCTGCAGTTTATGCTCGATCAGTCCCATGGTCAGTCTGGTGGCATACACCGGCACATTGATCTTTGGCAGTATATAAGGAAGGGCTCCGATGTGGTCTTCATGTCCGTGGGTGATCACAAAACCCTTTACCTTATCAATATTCTGTTCCAGATACGTCACGTCTGGTATCACCTTATCGATGCCCAGCATGTCGTCCTCCGGAAAAGAAATACCGCAGTCGATCACGATAATCGTATTCTCATATTCCACGGCAGTAATATTCATCCCGATCTTATCCAGACCGCCCAGGGGGATGATTTTTACTGCTTTTCCCTTTTCTTTTTTCAAAATAGATTCATTCCTCTCAAATTCGTCTTGTCGCAAGCTGTATTGACTTATTTTAACGCACTTTTCCGCAATAGGCAAACATTTTATTTCTTCTGTATACAAAATATGGTATACTGACACTATCTGATAACCTGTCACAAAGGAGAACCCATCCATGGATAAAGAACGTATTTCGCAGAAAATCCGCGATCTTCTTCCGGAAATCACCCGCTATATCGAATTCCTGATTTCCGTAATCATCATACTTGTCATCCTGCTGCAGATTCTCAACCTGCTTCGTGATGTCATCAAAGATCCCTTTTTCCTGGAAAATAATTACTTTACCATCTTTCTGGCCCGGGCCTTAAACCTGGTGGTTGGTATTGAATTTGTCAAAATGCTGTGCAAACACACGCCGGAAACCGTGGTGGAAGTTCTGATGTTTGCCACCGCACGTCAAATGGTGGTGGAGCATCTGCAGACCTGGGAAACGCTGATCGGCATCCTGGGTATCGGGGTTTTATTTGCCATCCGGAAATACCTGTTTCTTTCCGCCAAGGAAAGCAAGCGGCTGTCTGATAAATTCTGATTTGCTGTGAAACAGGCAGCCAGAAAATTTCTGGCTGCCTGTTAATCTTATTTCCAGGAACAACGGATCAGTCATCCCAATCATCATCCCAGCGGTCGTCATCATCGTCCCAGCGATCATCATCATAATCCGGCACTCTCACCCGTTTTGGCTCAGAGAAAGTTCCATACTGTTTCTTTCCATTCTCATACCGAATCGCTCTCACCTTATAGTAATAAACATCATCGCCCAGATCATCATCCCGATGCGTATAAGTGGTGCCTCGCAATTCTTTTACATAATCCCAGTCATCATCATCTGCTTCCCGGTAATAAATCTGATATCCGATCGCCCCGTTTACCTTATTCCAGCTCAATGTTACTTTTTCATATCCCGGCACAACTTTCGTGATTACTGCCTGTTTGAGTTTCGGCGCCACATTGCCTGTTACAGCCGACATCGCGCCGAAATGATAGCTGCCCGCATATTTTTTAAAGGCGCGCATCTTATAATAGTATTTTTGCCCGGTGGTAAGCTTCGAATTCACATAAGAACAGGTACTGCCGCTGTTAATCTGTGTCACATAAGTAAATTCTCCATTCGGTGAAGCTGCACGATAAAGGCGATATCCGTCTGCCCCTGCCACTTTTCCCCAGGTGATTTTCAGCCCGTTATAACCCCAGGACTGAACTTTGCTGATTTTTACCTGTTTTGGAACGGCTTTTCCCGTCTTAATGGTTGAATACGCGCCGCAGATACCATCTTCAAATGCACGAACCTTGTAATAATAGGTTCGTCCTGTTGTCAGACTGCGATTGATAAACGAGGAAACATCACTGCCCAAAAGCCTGGCAACCTGTCGGTATGTACCGTTTTTGGATGTGGCACGATACACATGATACCCATCTGCATTGTAAATCGGAGTCCAGCTGATTTTCACCGCCGTTGCGCCCCAGCTTTTTACGCTGACATTGGTCACCTGATCCGGTTTTATGCCGTTCACAGTCACTTTACAGGACGCTCTCACATCATCCTCTTTAGCCCAGATCGTAGCGGTTCCATTATTAACCGCCGTTACCAGGCCGTCGTCCGATACGCGGGCTACTCGCTCATTGCTGCTTTCCCAGTCGATATCATCATCGTCATCATCACCGTCTGAAACCAGGGTGGCAATCAGCTTTGCTGTCTGTCCTTTCTTTGTGAAATTTAATGAGCTGCGGTTCAATATAATTTCCGTTACATCATCCCGATCGTCGTCCCAATCATCATTGTCATCTGCTCCAATTTCGGCCTGTTCGGATTGAATCGGTGTTTCTTCCTGGACTTCTTCCGAAGGTTCTTCTCCCTCCGTCACTTCCCCATCCAGCTCATTCTCCGATTCGCTTTCATAAACCACGGCCCCCGTTCCAGCCGTTTCTTCCGCCGCTGCAGCGGGAACTGCCGTCGTTCCCAGCATTACAGATACCAGAAATCCTGCCAGGGTTTTGTGCAAAATCTTTCTTCCCTTCTTATCCATATGCTTTTCTCCTTTTCATTTTTTAAAGTATATGAATACTCATTTGGATTTTACTATTTTTCAGTTAATTCGGCTATCTGGCATTTGTAAAGAATATGTAAAATTCCAGTAAAATAAAAGACTGAGTTACTTTTCGTAACCCAATCTTCTTTTTCTCTTACTTACACAGCAATTGTTTCATTTTCCGTATATAACCCGGTGTGGTGCCGCAGCATCCCCCGATCAGGCGGGCTCCGGCCATCGCCAGCTCCTTCATATGGCGGGCGAAAGTTTCCTCATCCATACTGTATACCATATTTCCGGAAGCATCCAGTGTGGGAAGTCCGGCATTTGGCTTGGCAATCACCGGAACCTGAACCTTTTTGACCATCCGCTCAACCACATCCAGCAGCTGATCCGGCCCCAGGGAACAGTTGACGCCCACTGCCGCCGCGCCGGCCTCTTCCAGCCGCGAGACCGCATCCACCGCGTCCGTTCCGTAAATAGTCATTCCCTTTTCGTTTACCGTAAAGGTACACATCACCGGCAGATCGCAGACCGCTTCTGCCGCCTTCAGCGCCGCCAGCATCTCATCGAGACTCAGCATGGTCTCCACTCCCAGCAGATCCACTCCGCCCTCTGCCAGCGCTTCTATCTGTTCCTTATAGATATCCACCAGTTCCGGTTCTGTCATGTCGCCCAGCGGCTCCAGCAGCTCTCCGGTCATGGTCAGATCTCCGGCCACGCAGGCGCGATCCCCCACCGCTTCCCTGGTCAGCTGTACCAGTCTGCGGTTCAGTTCACCCGTCCTGTTCTCCAGGCCGTGTTTTTTCAGACTCTGCCGGTTGGCGGAAAACGTGCAGGCATAAATGATCTGACTTCCCGCCTTAACGTAATCGCTCTGAAGCTTCTGTACCGGCTGTGGATGATCCAGCATCCAAAGTTCCGACGACGCATTCTGCGGCATGCCGGCGGCCATCAGATTGGAGCCTGTCGCTCCGTCCATGAAAATCAGATCCCTGGCGGCCCAGTCTGAAAATTGTTTCTTTGTCATTTGCGAACCCTCCGTACCGGTGTTATTCCTGCCCTTCTTCTGTCGTATCCGTTTCCGTCTCTGCCCCGTTTTCTTCAGATGTATCGCCGTTTTCTGTCTCCGGCGCCGCCATCTGGTAACTTTCCTCATCGGTCAGGCGAATCTTCTTCCAGACGCCTTTTTTCAATTCGATATCCGCTTCATCATACCAGCCCTGAACGATTTCATCAAAGGCCTCCTGCTGCTTCTCCAGCTTAAGAGATTCCTCCTTGTTAGCAGTAGCCTCTTCATCCAGTTTTTTATCCAGCCGGACCACAAAATATCCCGCTTCACCCTCCACTACGCCGTCATAGATCTGGCCGTCTTCCAGACCGGAAGCCGCCTCTTTCACCGCGTCATCCAGCGTAGTATCGTCTTCGCCGTAAGAGAAAGATGTGGTAATGAAAGACTCATCCAGTTCCTCAGCCATGGTTTCTATATCCGCCTGTGCAGGATTTTCGCTGGCTTTTATCTGCTCCAGCAGATTTTCCACTTTATCGTAAACCTGCTGCTTCTCATCCTCTTCCATATCCCGGGTGGAAAGATAAGCATAAGTCAGCGTAGACTGGGCCGCCTCTTCATCCGTTACCTCAATCTCCACATCAGCGATAACCGGCTCAAAGGCTTTTTCATAATACGTATTCAGTTCCAGATATTCCCGCACATCTTCCTGAGAAACCCCGATTTTTTTCAGAACATTTTCATCCGTTCCCTCTATAAAGGCTGCGGCAGCCTCATCCATGGCTTTTTCTTCCTCTTCGGTGATCTCCAGCCCGTATTCATCCGCGCGTTCCCTGACCAGATACATCTTTTCTATATTTTCCAGAACCTCCTGTCTGGTCTGCTCGCCGAAGGTTTCTCCGCCTTCTTCTGTCTCATTATCCCAGATGGGAACATCTGCCTCGGCGCCGCCGTACATGGAATACATATAGGAATAATAGTACTCCGTCTGCGCCTGCTGATATCTTACCGCAAAGCTTAACACACCTGCCGGTATCTCTTCTCCGTCCACAACGGCCGCCGTCTGCGTCCCGTCAAGCTGGCTGGAACCGCAGCCTGCCGCTGATATCATACACATGGCCGCAGCCATCGCGGCGCAGGCTGTTTTTACCACATTTTTCTTCATGTTATCCTCCTGTATGCGTCTTTACGCTCACAGTATTATAAACTATTTTTCCGTAAAACTCAAGATCTCCTCCAGCAGTTCCTCTGTGCGCTCCATCATGGAGATGGTTTCATTTCGTCTGCGCCTGGCCGGCCGGAAGAAAAAGCAGACCTCTGGCTCCGTCTTAAAGATCAGTTCTCCCTGATGACGGTTCAGCAGTTCCGGTATTTTGGCCGGATTCAGCCTGGCTCGTTCATGCATCTGCAGCCGTACCGTATCTCCTTTTTGCTTGACCTCCACCACGTAAGCCTTATGGGCCAGAGCCTTCATCCTGGCGATTTCCAGCAGATTGAGAACGGACTTCATCGGCTCTCCGAAACGATCCATCAGCTCTTCCAGCATATCTTCATATTCTTCCCTGGATTCGATTCCCGCGATCCGTTTATAGATATCCAGTTTCTGAACCTCATTGGGGATATACCGGTCGGGAATGAAGGCATCCAGACTCATATCGATAGTCGTCTCGAAACTTTCCTGGCGTTTTTCGCCTTTTTCCTCCTGCACCGCTTCCTCCAGCATCTTACAGTACAGATCATAGCCCACCGCTTCCATATGGCCGTGCTGTTCCGCTCCCAGAAGATTCCCAGCTCCCCGGATTTCCAGATCACGCATGGCAATCTTAAAGCCGCTGCCTAGATCCGTGAATTCCCGGATGGCATGCAGTCGTTTTTCCGCCACCTCTTTTAACATTTTATCCCGTTTATACATCAGAAATGCGTAGGCTGTCCGGTTGGAACGGCCCACCCGTCCCCGCAGCTGATAAAGCTGGGAAAGACCCATCTGATCCGCATCGTGAATAATCATGGTATTGACATTGGAAATATCCAGCCCCGTTTCGATGATGGTGGTGGAAACCAGCACATCGATATCACCGCTGACAAAGCCGTACATCACCTTCTCCAGTTCCCGCTCGTGCATCTGGCCGTGGGCAAAGGCTACGGATGCCTCCGGCACCAGCTGAGCGATTTTCCCGGCGATATCCGCGATATTGCTGACCCGGTTATACACATAGTACACCTGACCGCCCCTTGCCAGTTCCCTGCTGATGGCCTCCCTTACCATCTCTTCGCTGTATTCCATCACGTACGTCTGGATGGGCATCCGGTCCATGGGCGGCTCTTCCAGCACGCTCATATCCCGGATCCCGATCAGACTCATGTGCAGCGTACGCGGTATGGGAGTGGCCGTCAGCGTCAGCACATCCACATCCTTTTTCAGCTGCTTGATCTTTTCTTTATGAGTCACGCCAAACCGCTGCTCTTCATCGACGATCAAAAGTCCCAGATCCTTAAACTGCACATCGGCGGACAGTACCCTGTGGGTACCGATCACGATATCCACCCAGCCTTTTTTCAGATCCTCCACCGTCTTTTTCTGCTGTGTGGGAGTCCGAAACCGGCAGAGCAGATCCACCCGCACGGGAAATTCTTTCATCCGCTGCACAAAGGTGTTGTAATGCTGCTGAGCCAGTATGGTGGTAGGCACCAGATACACCACCTGTTTCCCCTCCTGTACCGCTTTAAAAGCAGCCCGCAGCGCAACTTCTGTTTTTCCGTATCCCACATCGCCGCAGATCAGGCGGTCCATGATCTTATGGCTTTCCATGTCCTGTTTTGTGGCGTCGATGGCCATCAGCTGATCTTCCGTCTCCTCAAAGGGAAACATTTCCTCAAACTCTCTTTGCCATACGGTGTCTTTGCCGTAAGCATACCCTTCCTTGCCCTGTCTGGCAGCATACAAAGATACCAGCTCCCGGGCAATATTTTTCACCGCCCCCTGTACGCGGGTTCTGGTCTTTTTCCACTCCTGTCCGCCCAGCTTGTTCAGTTTCGGTTTTCTGGCATCCGAACCGGCATATTTTTGCAGCACATCCAGCTGCGTGGCCAGAATATACAGGTTGCTGCCTCCCGCATATTCGATCTTCATATAGTCTTTCATGACCTTGTCGACTTCAACTTTTTCGATTCCCCGGTAAATACCCAGGCCGTGGTTTTCATGTACCACGTAGTCTCCCACCGACAACTCAGAAAAACTGCTGATCTTCTGTCCGCTGTATCGAGTTTTTTTCTTTTTCTTCTTTTTCTCGCGGCCGAAAATATCCGTCTCCGTAATCACCACAAATTTAATCAGCGGATAGGAAAAACCCCTGTGAGCATGGCCATAGCTTACCATGATCTCACCGGCGCCGATCTCCCGGTCTTTCTCCTCGCTGTAATAGCTGCTCAGTCCTTCATCCAGAAGATCCTGCGCCAGCCTTTTTGCCCTTGTCCGCGAACCGGAAAGAAGGAGAACCTGAAACCCTCCCTTTTTCCAGGCCTGGAGATCCTTTACCAGCAGATCAAAGCTTCCGTTATAGGAACTGACAGACTTTACCTCCATCTGGTAACGTTCCCCAAACTCCCAGTCGCCTCCCCGCTGCTCCATCAGCGAAAGAGAAACAGCCGGAAAATGCCCTATGGCCGCCGCCACTTCCCGGCGGCTTTTTTGCAGTCTGGTCTGCTCCGGGAGCACATATCCCTTTTCCAGCCGCCCTGCCATACTCTGGCGGAACTCTTCTTCCACCGCGTCGGCCGTCTCCGCTATTCTCCCTGGTTCATCCAGGAAAATCACCGTGTCTTTCGCAGAAAAATAGTCCAGGAAGCAGACGGCATCGTCATAGAAGTAATGAAGATAATTTTCCGCTCCGGAAAGATCATAAAGTTCCTCCATCTGCTCGCAGAATTCCTTCACATGACCGGACAGCCTGGCCGCTTCCTCTGTCTTAAACTGCTCTCTTAAACGGCTTACGCAGGTCTTCGCTTCTTTCTTTATCTTTTTTAAACCTTCCTGTATTCTCCCCTCGTCCAGGATGATCTCTGAAGCGGGATAAAGACGGATTTCCGTCAGATTTTCAACAGAGCGCTGACTTTCCACATCAAAACTGCGGATAGAATCGATCTCGTCACCCCACAGTTCAATCCTCCATGGATTTTCTTCGGTCAGCGGGAAGATATCGATGATTCCGCCGCGGATGGAAAACTGTCCGGAGGCTTCCACCTGGCTGCATCTTTCATACCCCAGATATACCAGCTGCCGCTTCAGCTGTTCCACATCCACCGCACTGTCATTCCGCAAGCACAGAACCTGTTTTCGGATTTCCTCCAGCGGGATCAGATAATCCATGCATCCGGCGATGCTGGTAATCACCGTCGCTTCTTTTTCTTCCAGAAGAGCCTGAAACACCCGCATCCTTTCCCTGGTCAGCAGATTTCCATGAATATCCGCCTGAAAAAAGATTAAATCCCTGGCAGGATACAGCAGAACGTCAGGTTCATAAAAGCGGTAGTCTTCATAAAATTCCTTGGCCTTCAGATCATTCTCCGCTATGATCAGACGGCGGGAAAAATCCTGTCCCAGCCCGTAAGTCACGTGGGCTTTCTGGGTTTCCATACAGCCGCACAGCTGCAGGATTTTGGCGTCTCTCTTTTTCAGACTGCTTCTTACTTCCTGAAATTCTGCCAGCCTCTCCAGGGGATTCTGCAATGCTTTCATTTACGATTCCTTTTCCGTTTTTCTATTATATTCATTCATTGCGGTGTCAATATCACCTTCCAGTATCATTTCCACCGCCGCAGCGGCCTTTTGTATGGACTCGTCCACCAGTTTCCTGTCTTTTTCCGGAAAACGGCTTAACACGTAATCCGCCAGATCCCAGCCCTTTGGCTTTTCTCCCACGCCGATTTTTATCCTCTTAAACTCTGTGGTTCCAAGCTGGGATATGATATTTTTGATTCCGTTGTGTCCTCCGGCACTGCCTTTTTTTCGGATCCGCAGCTGCCCCGGTTCCAGACTGATGTCATCGTAAATCACCAGCAATTCCTCCCGGGGATCCGTTTTGTAATAATCCACCAGTTCCCGCACCGATTCCCCGCTCAGATTCATATAGGTCACCGGCTTGGCCACAATGACTTTATGGCCGGCGATCATACCCTTTCCATACATGGCTTTATGCTTTACGCCGGAATATGGGATCTGATACCGGTCGATCAGATAATCGACGGCGTCAAACCCCACATTATGGCGGGTATGCTCATACTGTCTGTCAGGATTTCCTAAACCAACTATTATATACATACCTGTTCTCCGTTTTCAGTTAAAGTATACCATTTCATCCGCCGGCGCTTCGCAGGCCTTAATCTCTTTTGCGTACAGTACCGGCCCCTCGTCATGATAGACGTCAAGGTATTCCCGGTGAATCTCGGCGGTCACTTCCACCCAGCTGCCCATCTCAAGCCGGGGCGCCTCTTTGCTCTTACATACGTATCCGAGGAACTGTGTATCATCAGCGCAGCAGGTCATGGCCATGCGCCCGGGCACAAAAAAATCGGCCGACAGATCCTCGCTTTTGAGCACCCTCCCCTTGTAACGGACGGTCTTTCCTTCATAATCCTCCGGATTATCCATCATATCCACATACCAGATACCGTAATCCTCCTCCATGATATCCACGATATCATCCTCCAGATTATACGGCAGACTGTCCTCAAAGATATCTTCCACTTCATGATTTTCATTTTCAAAGATGATCTCTGCCGCCGGATTGACCACCTTCACGCTCCTGCGAAAGGATGCCAGCGGAAGCTCTTTCCTGCAGCGGTTGAAAATTACCATATCAGCCTTGCGAACCATCTCCACAAAAAGGGATTTCAGATTGTTCATATAAACCTGGAAACAGCTGGCATCCACGGTTACGATATGCTGGACGATCGTCCAGTCTGCCGGCAGCTGCATGTTCAGAAATTTCTCCACCGACCAAAGAGGATTGAATTCCACTAAAATCCGCTCCGGGTGATGTTTTCTGTCCAGATATTCCAGAGATTCCGTTGTGAAATCCTCCGGCTCCTCGATCACCTCCACCACGGTACGATACCGTTTTTTCAGTTCCTTTTCATCATACTCCTCTTCCCCTTCCTCACAGAGAATCAGAAGCGTCGTCTCCGGTATCTGAAAATAATTCTGACGAATGGTCCCGTCCAGAAAGGTGGTCTTGCCGCTCTCCAGAAACCCGGTAATCAGATATACCGGTTTTTCAAAATCTTCCCGCGCCATTTTCTACTCCAATCTCTATACCAACTCAAAAAGTTCTTCCAGTTTGTCTTCCTGCAGCTTCGAACCGATCACACAGATCCTTCCGGTAAATTCCGGACTGCCTTCCCGGATTTCATACTCTTCCGGCACCATATCAAAGTAATGCCAGGTTCCCTCCGGATCCGGCAGCATGCCCTTAGCGCGCAGTACAACGCCAAAATCCTCCCCTTCGCTCAAAGACCGGATGATCTGCTCCAGTTTTTCACGGCTGTAGGTTCTGGCAGTCTCATGGCCCCAGCTGGTAAACACTTCGTCTGCATGGTGATGATGGTGGTGATGGTCATGATCATGGCAGCCGCAGCTGCATTCTTCCCCGTGTTCATGGTGGTGATGATGCTCATGATCGTGATGATGGTCATGGTCGTGATCATGCTCATGGTGATGGTGATGTTCCTCTTCCATCTCATGCTCCAGATTCAGCACGTCGTTTTCCATGACTTCCAGTATCTTTTTCCCTCCAAGCTTTGCCGCCGGTGTGGTCACGATATGAGCTTGATCATTCAGTCCGCGCAAGGACTCCACCGCTTTATTCACCTTATCCTCCGACGCAACGTCCGTTCTGCTGAGAATGATGGTGCTGGCATACTTTATCTGATTCTCATAGAATTCTCCGAAATTTCTCAGATACATCTTGCATTTATTCACATCAGCCACTGTGATATGACTGTTCAGAAGCAGGTCGCATTCTTCCTTTACCCCTTCCACAGCCTTCATCACATCGGAAAGCATACCGACGCCGGAGGGCTCGATGATGATACGATCCGGATGGTAGGTGTCAATCACTTCCTTTAAGGATTTCCCGAAATCTCCCACCAGAGAACAGCATATACAGCCAGAATTCATCTCACGGATTTCGATTCCCGCGTCCTTGAGAAACCCTCCGTCAATTCCAATCTCGCCAAATTCATTTTCAATCAGAACCACCTGCTCATCCTGCAGCGCATCTTTTAACAGCAACTTAATCAATGTTGTTTTCCCAGCTCCCAGAAAACCGGATATAATGTCTACTTTTGTCATCAGAAAGGCCTCCTTTTTTTCCTGTCTAATGCCCGCTCGTGCAATCATGGCGGTCGCCTTCCGGGCGTATCACGCAAAATAAGAGGCTGTTATAAACAGCCCCCTTTTTTCTTCGTTTCTGAAATTATTAACCGTTAATCATGAAGTTAAACAGTTTATCAATGTCTTCTTTCTCAGAAGCGACAATTTCCAGCTCCGGGATCTCTCCGCCGGAAAAGATGTTGGCCAGAGATACATACTGGCACAGTTTGGATTTCAGGTTCAGTCTGTCGCCTTCGCCTGTTACCAGTTCTACTTTTCCCTTGCAGCTGTCAACTACTTCGAAGAATTTGTCAACATTGTTAATATTCTTAATTTTCATCGTAATACCCCTTTCTATGCCCTTCATCAATATTTATTTCATGGTTTCATTATATAACACAAGGCTGGGAATTGCAAAGGATTTTTCAGAAAATAAACACCGTAATTCCCCCTGAATTTCGTGAATAGTGACGAAGGATTTTCACAGATTTCCGGCATATAGAACAAAAGAATCTTCCCGGGCATTGCCGCAGAGAATCAGCCCGCTTTTCTTCGCCTCCTGCACCGCTTCCCAGGTAGGGTAAGACCTTCCGATCAGAAGAGGGATTCCGACCTGTTTCATCTTGCGGACCACATCCGCCGGAACCCTCCCGGAAAACATCAGACAGCTTTGTTCAAAAACAATCCTCTCTTTCAAACCCAGGCCGATCACTTTCTCCACCGCCGACCTGCGGCTGACATCATCCGCCTCCAGAAAGCGGCTGTCCTGGCCGGCCGTAAACAGCATGGCCTTATGGCTGGCATGGGTCTTCCGATGACGAAAAGACCGTTCAAAAAACAGACTGATATATTGTCTGACTTCCTCCGGTTTAAAAATGGCCGGCTGACGCGCTCTTTCTTTTTCCGGCCTGTTTCGCCGGCAGATGACTTCCGCCTGGACACGGCCGATTTCCATCCCTGTCACCTCGTCCAAAGACTCTATTTTCCCTTCTGACAAAAGGTATCCCAGGATCAGCTCTTCTATCCGTTCCGGCGTACAGGAAAAGGAAGTTTCCTCTCTGCCATTTACATACAATACCAGCTGCCGTTCCCGCAGCAGCGGCTGTACGACGTTTTCCCTGGCTTCTCCCCGAATCAGGACAGCCCGGCTCTCTTCCATGTAAATCTTATCGTTATCATTCATGCTATTCTTCCGTTTTCTTTTCTTCAAAGCAGTCTTCCCGGTAATGACTGAGGATGTGCTGGTACATGGACCGGACCGCCGGCGCCATGAATCCCGGATTCAGAGCGGAGATACCGATGATCCGGCTGGCTTCCGGACGGATCCGGTAACAGTCCACTTCATAGGGGATATCCCGCATAACCAGCTCCGGCATCAGACAGATCCCAAATCCTTTAGCCACCAGCGCCACCGTGGACAGGTCATCCACCACGTGGTAATTGGACTGAATCTGCAGATGGTTTTCTTTGAGGAATTTCTGGATATCCGCATCCGTACTTTCTCTTTGCGTCACGAACTGATAGTTTCTCATCTCCTCGATATCCATGTAGTCCCCGGCTTTTTTCAGGCCTCTTGGCAGTACGCACAGCAGCGGATCCCGGTACAGCGGTTCAATGGGAAGATCGCCGGCGCTGGATACAGAGAGAAATCCCAGATCTACCACGCTGTTTTTGATCCAGTAATATACCTCATCATATGTACCCTGGAACACCTCTATGGTAATGCCTTCGTATTTTCTGCGAAAAGACTGCAGGATCTCCGGCAGCCAGCTGGTACAGATGCTGGAAAACACACCGATCTTTACCTTCCCCTGTTTTAATCCATTCAGCTCTGCAATCACCTGCTGCAGACTCTCGTCACTGTTGAGCACCGCATTCACATAGGGCAGCAGCTGTTCTCCTGCGTTTGTCATGGTGATGCCGGATTTACTCCTGGTCAGCACGGAAAAACCCAGCTCTTTTTCCATGGAAGAAATGGCATGGCTGATGGCGGAAGGCGTCAGCCCCAGAATATCCGCGGCTTTATGGAAGCTTCCCATATCCACCACGGTTTTAAACACCTGATACGTAAGCAGCGTCATGATCTTCTCCTTTTACCGGCTGCACTTAAACAGCAGATCCTCCCACCGCCGGTCTACTTCCGCCTGGAACTGGGCTATCAGATCCTCATTGCCCGGTTTGAACAGGTGTTTGAACCGTCCCTGTTCCCGCAGGAAATCTTCGATGGGCAGCTTCTTTTTCGGCTCATAAGACAGCGTCCATTTCCCGTGATCCACCTCAAACAGCGGCCAGTAGCAGGTTTCCACCGCCAGACGGCAGATCTTCATGATATCCGGCGTATTATATCTCCACCCTCTGGGGCAGGGCGTCATCACATTGAGGAAACAGGCTCCTTTCGTGTAAATAGCTTTATGAGCCTTCTCATGAAGGTCTTTGAAATCTCTGGTAAAAGTAGTCTGAGCCACGTAAGGTACATCGTGATCCGCGATGATACTGGCCAGATCTTTGCGGTTCTGCATTTTCCCGTTGGACTGGCTTCCCACCGGCGTGGTGGTGGTGTCGGCATACATGGGCGTAGCGGAGGAGCGCTGAATTCCCGTATTCATGTAAGCTCCGTTGTCATAGCAGACATAGACCATGTCATGTCCCCGCTCCATGGCGCCGGACAGCGACTGAAAACCGATATCATACGTACCGCCGTCTCCGCCGAAGGTGATGAATTTAAAGGTTTCATCTTCCGGCAGCCGGCCCCTTTTCTTCAGCGCCCGGTACGCCGTCTCCACACCGCTTAACGTGGCTCCCGCATTTTCAAAGGCATTGTGGATGTAACTGTCCTCCCAGGCTGTGTAAGGATAGGTAAAGGAAGATACTTCCAGGCAGCCGGTGGCATTGCCGATTACAGCACGATCCTTTTCTTCCAGCGCCCGCAGCACGGCGCGCACCGCAATGGTGGCTCCGCATCCGGCGCACATTCTATGCCCCGGGGCAAAACGCTCCGGTTTATTCATCATTTCTTTTAAACTGTAATTACTCACTGTGCGCCTCCTGTTTTCCGTAATCCGATATACTGATACTGTTCTGCTTCCTTTCCGTTTTCCACCAGATCCTCCAGCTGGGAAAATACATCGTAAACCTCATTGACGGTAAAATCTCTGCCGGCCAGGCCATAGATATAATTTACCGTCTCAATCATGACTTTGCTCCGGTACAGACCGGCCGTCACCTCGCTTCCCAGCGGACCGCCGTTTCCGTTGTAGCTTTCGCATCGATCCATGATGGCCGCAGCCTTGCAGTTTTTCAAGGCCTGCGCCAGTTCCTGCGCCGGGAAAGGACGGAATACCCGCAGCTTGATCACTCCCACTTTTTTTCCCTGAAGGCGCAGATCATCCACCGCCTGTTTGGCAGTTCCCGCAGCCGACCCCATAATCAGCATGATATAGTCGGCATCCTCTGTGCGGTATTCTTCAAACAGACCGTACTTTCTGCCGGAGATTTTTTCAAACTCTTTCGCCACCTGAAGAATCACCTCTTTGGAGCGTTCCAACGCCAGTTCCTGGTTTTTCTTGGCTTCCATGGCGTAGGCTGTCACAGAATAGGGGCCCACGGCAATGGGTTTTCCAGGGTTGAGCAGATATTCCTCCGGTTCATATTCCCCGACAAAATCCTTCACCACATCATCCTCCAGCAGCTCGATATTTTCCACCGCATGGCTGGTGATAAACCCGTCCTGGCATACCATCACCGGCAGATGTACATCGCTATGTTCCGCAATGGGATAGGCTTGAAGGAAATTATCGTAGGCCTCCTGATTATTTTCCGCATAAATCTGGATCCAGCCCGTATCTCTGGCGCCCATGCCGTCAGAATGGTCACAGTTGATATTGATCGGACCGGACAGCGTCCTGTTTACCAATGTCAGCACCAAAGGCATCCGGTTGGACGCCGCCAGCAGCAGCTCCTCCCACATCAGCGCCAAACCTGCCGATGAAGTGGCTGTCAGACTCCTGGCCCCGGCCGCTTCCGCTCCGATGGCCGCGCTCATGGAAGAATGTTCGCTTTCCACCGGGATAAATTCTGTATCGACTTCCCCGTTGGCGATATAGGTGGATACCATCTGGGGAATCTCCGTAGAAGGAGTAATGGGAAACGCCGGCATGACATCCGGGTTCACCTGGCGGATTCCGTAGGCGACCGCCTCATTTCCTGACATACGTTCTCTGATTGCCATCTTTATCTCCCCTCCTTCATTTCTATCGCGTCAAAGGGACAGACTGCAGCGCAGATACCGCATCCCTTGCAGTGATCATAGTCAAAATCTCCTCTTTCCCCATCCGTTACCGGAATACTGGAATCGGGACAGACCGGCGCGCACAGCAGACACTGTCTGCACAGATCCTCATGAAGCACCGGCGTACTGGTTCTCCACTCTCCCGTTTCAAAATATCTGGATGTTCCCCCCGCAAACATCATCAGCCCTTCGGTCAGTTCCTGGTGGGGAGTCTGTTCGTTTATCTTCTGTACGTCTGTTCTCATGCCGCCACATCCTCCATCACACGGAAGGTCATCTTTAAGGCCTTCATATTTCCTTCAATGACTTCCGGTTTTTTAGCGAATTTATGATGATAGGAAGCTTCCATATCCGCTATAAATTCTTCCTTTTCCATCACCCCGCTGACCGCCACAGCCGCCGCCAGCATAGGAGAATTGGGGAAATATTTTCCCAGACATTCCAGGGAAATTTTTCTTGCGTCGATGGTGTAGATTTTCCCCTGCCACCCTTTGAGCAAAGTCCTGACTTCTCCTTCTGTCATGGAGGTGTTGACCAGCACAGCCCCCTCTTCTTTTAAGCCCGCCGTCACGTCCACCGTATGTAATAACGTCTCATCGACCACTACCACCAGATCCGGCGTGTAAATATTGGAATGTACACGGATCGGGTTTTCGCTGATCCTGTTGAAAGCCGTGATGGGAGCGCCCATCCGTTCCGGTCCGTATTCCGGAAATCCCTGTACGTACTTCCCGGTTTTAAAGGCCACATCCGCCAGCAAAAGCGCCGCTGTCTTGGCCCCCTGACCGCCGCGGCCATGCCATCTGATTTCGTATCCAATGCTCATCATCATCTCTCCCTTACCTTTATGTATTATTATTCATCTTTATCATTTATTTTTTTCAACAAATTTTATTATACGTACAGATTTCATCAATGTAAAGTGAAAGTGTGAGCATTTTTCATTTTATTCATGAATTATTTTCATCTTACAACCCAAAAGAACGCCGTCTTTACTCCCGAAAGACGGCTATTCTTTCACTGTTCAACTGATAGATATCATCACGGATATTCCGCAGGGAAGGAATCTGTCTTCTGGCCTTTGCCATTTCTTTCGGATCCACCTGACCGATCACGCATTCTTCCTGTGCCCCTCCCCGGGCCAGCACTTCTCCCCAGGGACTGATAATCATGGAATGTCCATAAGCGGTAAAAGCCGGTTTCTCTCCGCACTGACAGCAGGCCAGCACGTAGCAGGTATTTTCAATGGCCCTGGCACGAAGCAGCGTCTCCCAATGCTTCTCCCCTGTGGCGCGGGTAAAGTTGGCCGCCACGATCAGTATCCGGGCTCCATTTCGGCTTTGAATCCGATACAATTCCGGAAAGCGCAGATCATAACAGATGGACAGCCCGAAAGAATCCAGGCCGGTGTTGACCAGCACGATTTCTTCCCCAGGACAGATGTCATCTGATTCCCGGTAAACCGGCCCGTTTTCCACCTCCACGTCAAACATGTGCAGTTTTCGGTATTTTCCCATCAGCTCTCCGCCCGGCCCATACATCAGACTGGTGTTAAAGGGCCTTCCTGCCGGGTTTCTTTCTGTAATGCTTCCCCCATGGATATACATCCCGTATTTTTTCGCCTGAAAGGAGAAAAATTCCCCCCATGCTCCCGGGATCTCTTCCGCATGAGCTCTCATATCTGTTCCGATATAATCCACCGTTTCCGGAAACACCGCCAGGCAGGCGCCTTCGCCGGCCGCCTGCCTGATAAAATACTCTGCCTTTCGCATATTTTCTTTTTTGTCACAGCCGCTGTCCATCTGGATCAGCGCCGCCTTCCAGGGTTCTTCCATATCCCACTACTCTCCCTGTCAATACACAAACACAGCCACGCCATAAGGCGGAAGCTTATATCCAAAGGAATAACTTCTGTTATCACACGGTTTTTTCTCCGCCGTATACTCTGTTTTGCGGATCGTCGTCTTTCCGCCGTACTTGGGATCCGCGCTGTTCAGAATCAGTCTGTATTTTTTCTTTTTCGGCACGCCCACCCGATAATCCGGCCGCGCCATTGGTGTGAAATTGCAGACAAACAACAGGTTATTTCTGCCTGTAGGTGATTTTCTTACAAAGCTGAAGATACTGCGGTCAGCATCGTCCGCGTTGATCCATTCAAATCCTTCCGTGTTCCTGTCCATGGCATACAGCGCCGGATATTTTTTATACATCATCAACAGCTCGCTGACATAAGATTGAAGCTTTTGATGTTTCTCTTCCCGCAGCAGATACCAGTCCAGCTCCCTTTCTTCACTCCACTCTCTTAGCTGTCCGAACTCCTGTCCCATGAACAGCAGTTTCTTGCCGGGATGGCCGAACATGAAAGAATATCCCGCCTTCAGGTTCTCAAACTTATCGTCAAAATATCCCGGCATTTTTTCCAGCATGGAACATTTCAGATGTACCACTTCATCGTGGGAAAGCACCAGAATATAATTCTCACTGTAGGCATAGGTCATGGAGAAGGTCATTTTGTTGTGATTGTATTTCCGGAAATAGGGATCCAGCTTCATATATTCCAGAAAATCATGCATCCAACCCATGTTCCACTTAAGGCTGAAATTCAGACCGTCCTCTTCCACCGGGCCCGTCACTTTCGGCCAGGCTGTGGATTCCTCAGCGATCATCACCGTCCCTTTATTTCTGCCCAGCACTACGGTATTCAGGTGCTTGAAGAATTCGATGGCCTCCAGATTTTCATTTCCGCCGTATTTATTTGCCACCCATTGTCCGTCCTGTTTGCCATAATCCAGATAAAGCATGGAGGCCACCGCATCCACACGCAGACCGTCCACATGGAAATGTTCCACCCAGTACAAAGCGTTGCCGATGAGGAAATTTTTCACCTCGTTCCTGCCGTAATTAAAAATTTTCGTTCCCCAGTCAGGATGTTCTCCCTGCCGGGGATCTGCATGTTCATAGACAGCCGTGCCGTCAAACATTGCCAGGCCGTGGGCATCTTTGGGGAAATGCGCCGGTACCCAGTCTAAAATGACGCCGATTTTATTTTTATGCAGATAGTTTACCAGATACTGGAACTCCGCCGGAGAACCATAGCGCGAAGTGGGCGCATAATACCCTGTCACCTGATATCCCCAGGAGCCGTCAAAGGGATGTTCCGCAATTCCCATCAGCTCCACATGGGTATATCCAATCTTTTTCACATAATCCGCCAGGGCATGGGCAAACTGCTTGTACGTATAGAATCCCTTTTCATTCTCCTCTGTAGCCGGGTGCTTCATCCAGGAACCGGGATGCACTTCATAGATGGACATAGCTCCGTCTCTTGGGTCATGCTGCGCCCGGTTTTTCATCCATATGCCATCGCTCCAGTGAAAATTGGAAATATCGGCAATGCGGGAGGCCGTCCCGGGCCGCAGTTCCGCCCAGTTGCCGTAAGGATCCGACTTGTAAAGTCCCTCTCCATCCTGCGTGGTAATATAAAACTTATAGAGCTGTCCCACCTGCGCATCCGGCACAAAACATTCGAAAACGCCGATTTCACCCACCTTCGTCATGGGATCGGCATCCTCCTCCCAGTCATTAAACTCCCCTATGACAGAAACGCCCTTTGCATTGGGCGCCCATACGGCAAAATAAACCCCTTTATGTCCGTCCAAAGTCATGGGATGGGCGCCCATTTTTTTATAGATATCATAGTGAGTGCCCTGTCCGAACAGATACTGATCCAGTTCACCGAATATCACTTTTTCCATACCTTCATACCTCCTGTGCCGGCGTACATAAAACCGCGCAGCCGTATTTTTTCAGTTCGATGGTCACAAGACCCTGATCATCACTGTATTTTTCTCCGGAAACCTCATCCAGATATTCTTTTCCCCCCACCGGAAGAGCAAATGTAACCGACGCCGGGTTTTCATCATTATTTACCGCTGCCACCACTGCCTGATCCCCCAGAATCCGTGCAAAAACATACTGGCGGTTAGTAAGCAGCAATTCCCGGTATTCCCCGTATACGCAGGCCGGATATTTACCGTGGATCTGTCCCAGTCTGCGGATCCATTCCATCAGATCAGGATGGGGATTATCCGCCAGCGTCTCCTCTAAGTTCACCGCCGGCCGCATGCCGTCGTCATTGGGCCCGACTTTTACCCCTTCGATCCCCCATTCCGATCCGTAGTAAACAGAAGGGATACCAGGCAGCAGATACAAAAGCGCATAAACAGAAAAACTGTGCTCCCAGATATTCAGCTTGCTGGCCAGCCGGTCCACATCGTGATTGTCCACAAAGGAGTACAGCCGCATTCCTCTGTAGATTCCGCCGTTTTGATCAAACTGGCGGCGAATAGTGTGGGCGATTTCAAAATAATTATGATCATTGTGACCGGAATACAACCCTTTATGAAGCTCGTAATTGGTTACGCTGTGCAGCATCTTCTGTCCATCCTGGATATAGCGGGAATAATCTCCGTGAATCACCTCGCCCATCAGCCAGAAATCCTCTTTCCATTCCGAAGTACGGCGCCGCATTTCTTCCATGAAATAAAAATCCAGACAGTCCGCGCTGTCCAGACGGATGCCGTCGATGTCAAACTCTGTGATCCAAAAACGGATCACATCCATCAGATACTCTCTCACCTCTTCGTTCTGGAGATTTAAGTTAACCAGCTCAAAGCATCCTCTCCAGGCCTCATAGGAAAATCCGTCATTGTACGGCGTGTTTCCGCCAAACCACAGTCCTTTATACCAGCCGCAATAACGGGAATTCTCCCTGTTTTTCTGAATATCCTGGAAAGCAAAAAATTCTCTTCCCGTGTGGTTGAACACGCCGTCCACCACCACTTTGATATTTCTTTCATGTGCTTTTTCTACAAAACATTTAAAATCATCGTTGTCACCCAACCGGCGGTCTGTCCGTTTATAATCTTTTGTATCGTAACCGTGAGTGGAAGATTCAAACAGCGGCCCGATGTAGACGGCTGAAAATCCCATATCCTTCATATGATCCAGCCAGGGATACAGCTGCTCAAAACGGTGAACCGTTCCTTCTTCCCGATTCACCTTTGGCGCTCCCGTCATCCCCAGCGGATACATGTGATAAAACACTGCTTCTTCATACCATTTTCCCATAAGAATACTACCCCTTTTCTATGAATATATACCATACATAAACTGATGAACAATCCCGTAAGTCTGTTCATCAGAAATTTCCACACTTTTATCCTCCGGACCGTCCCGCAGGCACATCATCAGATAATGATCCAGCGCTCCGATAAATCCTACGGCAAACTGCCGCTGCCTTCCGTGCATATTTCCCAGCTCATTGGCAGCATCTTCAAAAACCTGCACAATCCGGTTATAATATTTCTGAATCATCGGAAAGACTGTCTGAAATCCTTCGCTTTCCCTCCCGGAATAAAACAGCGCCAGCATCAAAAGATAACACTTCCGATAACGAACCGCATAATCAAAATATGCTCTTGCAATCTGAAACAGCCGCTCCGGAACATGTCCCTGAAAAGAAACCGCCCTGTCCAGCAACTCATCCAGGATCTGGTAATAATTATTCAGAACCTGCTGCAGCAGACCCTTTTTACTTCCAAAATAGTAATACAGCGTCGGTTTTGTAATCCCTGCTGCGTCCGCAATTTCCTGGACCCCCACGCCATCGTACCCTCTGGCATAAAACAGATCCAGGGCACACGTCATAATTGTCTCTTTATTATCCATATTCTGCTCCTTTTTCCTATTATACCAATCGGTATAGGCGCTGTCAAATAAAATCCCTCAAAGTCAAAAAGCTTTGAGGGATTTTATTCTTACCATTTTTTAATAATCATTACTGTAACGAACCGCATCCTTATTCTGTTTTGCGCCGACTGTATAGATAATGGCGATGACCAGCGCGATAACGGGAGAAATCAGTGAAGTAACTTCTCCGCCGCCTGCCACAGCGAGTATTCCAAACAAAAGGCTGAAGCCGCAAAATACGATGGTAATAATACCCAACACAAAGTTCACGCCGCATTTCTCCGGCTTATTGCTGTTTTTTACACCCAGGATCCCAACGATCAGGCTGTAAGCTGCTGACACAATAATTACGATCCCCACTATACCGGCGATAATACCCAAAATAGAGCCGACAGAACTGTCCACCCCGTCTACAGACAGGAACATCGTTCCTCCCGCCAGCGCCAGCAGACCGAGCAGAATCGTAATGGCTGCCTGAATAATATACAGGATTCCGGTTACCTTCAGTTTCAGTCTTCCAGGTGCATTATTTTCCATAATCATTCCCTCCTCATGTGTATGAATCAGAACGTCTGATTCAACAGTATTTCTCGCCACCATTATGACGGAAACTGTCATCTTTGTCAAGAAAAAAGGGCATCGATCCTCTCGGATCGATGCCCGCATTTTTTATTAACCGAAATATCTCTTTAACAGACCTTCGAAAGCTTTTCCATGACGAGCTTCGTCTCTTGCCATTTCATGAACGGTGTCATGGATTGCATCCAGATTAGCTGCTTTTGCACGTTTTGCCAGATCAAATTTACCAGCTGTCGCGCCGTTTTCTGCCTCTACTCTCATCTCCAGATTCTTCTTGGTGCTGTCAGTTACCACTTCACCCAGAAGTTCTGCGAATTTTGCAGCATGCTCTGCTTCTTCATAAGCTGCTTTCTCCCAGTAAAGACCGATTTCCGGATATCCTTCTCTGTGAGCAACTCTTGCCATTGCCAGGTACATACCAACTTCTGAACACTCTCCGTTGAAGTTTGCTCTTAAATCTTCGATGATGTCCTCGCTGACACCCTGAGCTACTCCTACTACATGTTCTGCAGCCCAGCTGCGTTCTGCTGTCTGCTCTACGAATTTATCTCCCGGCACACCACACTGGGGACATTTCTCCGGTGCAGCTTCTCCTTCATAAACATAACCACATACGCTACAAACGAATTTTTTCATTGCCATGTTCTCCTTTTCTTTTAATTTTTAATAATAGTAATTATTACTATTTTAAGTTACCACATATTTTCCGGATTGTCAAGGGCTATTTAAGCACTTTTCATACTTTTTGCACAATCTTTACACAGCCCGTAAAAGTTTGTCACATACCGCTCAATCACACCGTCAAAGTTTTTCGATGCAGCCTCTTTAACATAATCAATGTTCTCCATCTCCAGATCTATTACACAGTGACACTGACGACAGATAAAATGATGATGCGGTTCTACATTGCTGTCAAACCGGTCCGCCCCGTTCTCCACCGTAATTCTGCATATCTCCCCGATATTTTCCAAAAGAGTCAGGTTCCGGTAAATCGTACCCAGACTGACGTTTGGGTAAACCATACGGATATTATCATAAATCGTATCTGCCGTGGGATGATCTTTCCGTGACATCAGGAACTCTTTTATGGATTCACGCTGACGGCTGTATTTCAGAGTTGCCATATTTTCCTCCTTTCGATAATGATAATAGTTACTATTATAATACATGAAACATCTTTCATCGTCAACTGTAAATTTTTTCCGGAATCTGTTACAATAAATAACAGGGGGAAATGTCATATGAAGAAAAGATCGCATCACCCATTCATTTTTTTATTTATTGTCCTGATCGTCGTTTTATCAGGAATTTTTCTAATACTTTTTTCGCGTATCAAACAAGACAAACAATACAACGAACTTCTGTCCCTGGGCGATAAGTATCTGCAGGAACTAAATTATGAGGATGCTGCCATCGCTTTTCAAAACGCCATTGAAATCAGTGAAAGGGAACAGACTGCTTACCTGCGCCTGGCAGAAACCTACACTGCTGCACAGGATTACAACCGGGCTGCGGATGTACTGGTGGCCGGCTACGATACTGCAGATGATAACACATTGATCCAAAGCAGGATGATTGCCGTTTACTCCTTAGTTTCTCCCTCCCGCCAGGAACAGATTCATCAAAGGATCCCGCAGGATGTTCCGGATCCCACCCAAGAAAAACCTGCGCCTTCCGTCACTGCCGCGGCTTCTCCCACAACGACGCCGACTGCGTCTCTCACTCCAGAAGCACAAGCGCCCCCGGCAGAAACAAATTCTGATGGAAGTTTCACCGAGGAACAGCTGGATACCATAAGACAAATGCTCCGAATTCCCGAAAACCTGGATACAACCGTCACCCAGAGCGCTCCTTCCTACTGGGATGCCGGAGAACGATGGCTGATTCAGGTCACTTTTTATAACAGCGAAGGAGTCATGATAGCCGGCGCGGCATTTGACCAGCAGACCATGGAAATGTGCCGGAATATTTATATGTACTCCGGCGGCTGATTTTTTTAATAAAACAAAAAAGGAGACTCCGCAAATGAAAAAGAATAGGAAAAATGTTCTGATTGGTGTTTTCATTGTACTGATTCTGGCCCTGGCGGCCGTCCTGCTGATGATTTTTCTGCGTATAAAAAATACGAAGGATTACAACGAACAGCTATCTCTCGGTGACAAATACCTGGCAGAATTAAATTACGAGGACGCGGCCATCGCATTTAGGAATGCCATCCAGATAAACGAAAAGAAAGAGACCGGCCATATCCGTCTCTCTGACGTTTACATCGCCACAGAAGACTATGATCAGGCGGCTGACGTTCTTCTGACCGGTTACGATGCCACCGGCGAGAGCACGCTGATCAAAGAGCGGATCATCGCCATTTATCCACAGGTTTCCGACGAATATAAAGAAAAGATTGAAGAAAAAATCGAAGAAGTGGATACAGATCCCGGCCAGAATGAAGAAGCACAGCCTGCCGACCCTCCCGAAGAGACGACAGAAGTTTCCATCGGACACGTGGTCGCCGGCAAAGATCGGATTTTTTACTGGAAATACTCTTCCCAAAGCTATGAGAATGCCGGTGCGCTGGCCTCCTTTGGTTCCGGCTGGATTGCTTCTAACCAGCTGGTCTGCCGGACAGCGGACGGCACGGAACAGATTCTTCTGGAATCTGCTCCCCAGGGAGATACCTATGTCTCCGACTGCGGAACACTGGGGATCAGCGGCGGAAAACTCTTTTTTGATATGCCTGATGCAAACAGTACCGACAGCGGAAAAACCATTCTATGCTCCTACGATCTGGAAACCGGTGAAACCGTAAATTACGGAGGCGGCCACCTGAAAGCAGTAACAGAAGAAGGGCGTGCCATCGGGTATACCCGTCCGGAAAATGCTCAGGGATATACCCTTTTTCTCACCAATGAAGACGGAACTACCACTGCTCTGGCCTCCGGTGTTTCCCAGTACCTGGATTACCACAATGGAATGATTTACTTCCAGCCTCTGGAAACCGATTATACCACTGCCAGAGCGACTCTCTCCTGTGTCTCTCCTGAGACTTTGCAGGTACAGAATCTGTATACGGTGACAGCGGACTTTCCCGTCAACAACAATTCCTGTACCATCTCCCAGATTGCTTATCAGGGAGACAGAATCTACTTTGCCTACGGTTCTTACGGCGGCACCGGCGGTTTCTACCAGGGAGGAAAAGTAGCCTGTGTCAATGCTGACGGTTCAGGCGGACGCATCGCCTCCGGTTCTGAGGTCCTTGGCGACTCCCGGTTTCTGGTCACGCAAGACGGCTCTGCCATACAGGAAGATTCGGAATCCATATCAACCTATGGAACTGACCTGGCGGAATATTATACGCTGAACGGAAATCTGTACCATTATAACCGGGAAGCCGGCGGACAGCCTGATCTTCTGGTGGAACCTTCCGATTACGCCTCCTTCTCCGGCGGACTTTTAGGCGTATTCGACAGCGCCGGTATCCATCTGCAGGAAGCAGCTCTGACCGGCGATAAAGTATACTACCGTATCGATTCCTGCATACAGAATGATTCCGTTTCCATCGGCTGGCGTACCGGATACAGCCGCCAGTACTCCGCACTGTTTGAAAAAGATCTGGAAACAGGAACCGTGACGGAACTTTACCGGTATTAAATTATACCTTTACAATCCGCTCATCTTATGATAACCTGAGAGTAATCAGGAAAAACACCGTGACGAAGAGAGTACTTTGGCGATTCGTTCCACAGAGAATTCCCGGACGCTGAGAGGGATGGACGGATGCTTTGGGAAGATGGCTTCTGAGAGGCGCACCGACCCGTGTACCATGGGTACACGATAGGCTGCGACAGGATTCGCCTGTTATAGCGAGCGGGTATGATAGTACCCAGTGAGATCTTCTGCCGCGAGGCTTTAGATGAACAGAAGTGGTAACACGGGTTATTCAGGCTCGTCTTCTTATTAAGAAGACGGGTCTTTTCTTTTCTCTGACAGGAATAAGGAGGTAACAGACACATGAAAAAACAAAAGTATTACATCACAACAGCCATCGCCTACACATCAGGCAAACCGCACATCGGCAACACCTATGAGATCGTGCTCGCGGACAGCATCGCCCGTTTCAAAAGACAGCAGGGCTATGATGTCTTCTTTCAGACCGGAACCGATGAACACGGACAGAAAGTAGAATTAAAAGCTGCGGAAAAAGGCGTCACACCAAAGGAATTTGTGGATGAAGTAGCCGGAGAAATCAAACGGATCTGGGATCTGATGAACACCTCTTATGATAAATTCATCCGCACCACAGATGCTGATCATGAGGCTCAGGTACAGAAGATTTTCAAAAAACTGTATGATCAGGGAGACATTTATAAAGGATATTACGAGGGTCTGTACTGCACTCCCTGCGAATCCTTCTTTACAGAATCTCAGCTGGTGGACGGAAAATGTCCTGACTGCGGCCGACCGGTGACACCGGCAAAAGAAGAGGCATATTTCTTCAAAATGAGCAAATACGCCGACAGACTGATCGATTACATTAATACCCATCCGGAATTCATCCAGCCGGTATCCCGTAAAAACGAAATGATGAATAACTTCCTGCTTCCAGGTCTGCAGGATCTCTGCGTATCCCGTACCTCTTTCACCTGGGGTATCCCCGTATCCTTCGATCCGAAGCATGTAACCTACGTATGGCTGGATGCCCTGACCAACTATATCACCGGTATCGGCTACGACTGCGACGGAAACAGTTCCGACCTCTTTAAGAAAAACTGGCCGGCTGACCTGCATCTGATTGGTAAGGATATCATCCGCTTCCACACCATCTACTGGCCCATCTTCCTGATGGCTCTGGATCTGCCGCTGCCCAAACAGGTCTTCGGTCATCCCTGGCTGCTGCAGGGAGACGGAAAAATGAGCAAATCCAAGGGAAACGTGCTTTATGCCGATGAACTGGCAGACTTTTTCGGTGTGGACGCCGTACGATATTTCGTTCTGCATGAAATGCCCTTCGAAAATGACGGTGTGATTACCTGGGAACTGATGGTAGAGCGTCTGAACTCCGAACTGGCTAACACCCTCGGCAATCTGGTCAATCGTACCATCTCCATGTCCAATAAGTATTTTGACGGCGTGGTGGAGAATAAAAATATCTGTGAACCGGTGGATGACGACCTGAAAACAGTCGTAACCTCCACCAGAGACAAAGTCGCAGAAAAAATGGAAGGTCTGCGGGTGGCAGACGCCATGACGGAAATTTTTAATCTGTTCAAACGGTGCAACAAATACATCGATGAAACCATGCCCTGGGCTCTGGCCAAAGACGAAGACAAAAAAGACCGTCTGGCAACGGTACTTTACAATCTGGTAGAGGGTATCTGCATCGGCGCAGAACTGCTGGAATCCTATATGCCAGAAACTGCAAAAAGGATCCGCACCCAGTTAAATGCCAAAAAACGTAACTACGATGATCTAGCCACATTTGGTCTCTATCCTTCCGGAAATAAGGTGACCGACAAGCCGGAAATCCTCTTTGCCCGTCTGGATATCAAAGAAGTTCTGGAAAAGGTAGAAGCAAAAAACGCTGCAGAAGCAGCGAAAGAGGCAAAAGAAGCCGGGATTGACATCGAACCTAAAGAAGAAATCTCCTATGACGATTTCATGAAAATGCAGTTCCAGGTGGGTGAAATCATTTCCTGTGAAGAAGTGAAAAAATCAAAAAAACTGCTCTGCTCCCAGGTAAAAATCGGCAGCCAGGTACGTCAGATCGTATCCGGCATCAAAGCCCATTATAAACCGGAAGATATGGTCGGCAAAAAAGTAATGGTGCTGGTAAACTTAAAACCGGCAAAACTGGCCGGCGTTATGTCAGAAGGCATGATCCTCTGTGCGGAAGATGAAAACGGTGAACTGGCTCTGATGGTACCGGACAAAGATATGCCCGCAGGAGCAGAAATCTGCTGAGAGGTGACAAACTATATGATCTTTGAAAGTCACGCACATTATGATGACGAAGCCTTTGATTCCGACCGGGATAGGCTGCTTTCGTCCATGAAAGAAAACGGTGTGGAAACCATCGTAAACGTCAGCGCCAGCAAAAAAAGCCTTGACAGAGTCAATGAACTGATGAAAAATTACTCCTTCATCTATGGAGCCTTCGGGCTCCATCCCGATGAAGTGGGTGATATGACCGATGAACTGCTGGAAAAAATCCGCCTTCTTTCCCGCCAGGAAAAAGCAGTGGCCATCGGAGAGATCGGTCTGGACTACTACTGGGATAAAGAACACCACTCTCTGCAGAAAAAATGGTTTGAAGCCCAGGCACAGCTTGCCCGGGAAGAAAAACTGCCTATCATCGTCCACAGCCGGGAAGCCGCCGCTGACACCCTGGACATGGTAAAAGGATTTCGCGGCGGAGAAATCGGCGGCGTCATCCATTGTTTTTCCTACACGAAGGAAATGGCCCGGGAATATCTGAACATGGGATTTTATCTGGGCATCGGCGGCGTAGTTACTTTTAAAAACGCCAGAAAATTAAAAGAAGTGGTGGAATACGCCCCCCTGTCTTCTCTTTTGCTGGAAACCGACTGTCCCTATCTGGCGCCCGTTCCCAACCGGGGTAAACGCAATAACTCCATTTATCTGAAATATGTAGCCCAAACCATCGCCGAAATCAAACAGATTTCCTGCGAGGAAGTGATCGAAGCCACCAGGCAAAATGCCCGAAAAATGTTTCATATCCAATAAAACAAGGGATATTAACCATAAATATATTGTAGTAGAAAGGATACCAAGGCTATGAAAAAGTGCCAGAACTGTGGGCAAAACTGCCCTGATCAGGATGTATTCTGTGAAAACTGCGGCGCCAGGCTGCCGGAACTGTCCGCAAGAACAAAACAGAAAAATTTCATCCCTGTTTTAGCCGGCTGCTGTGCCGCAGCAGCTGTCATAATTGCTGCTGCTATCTTTTACACAGGTATGAACCGTGATCGCTCCGGGGAGTCCCGACAAACAGAAACCAGCCTGGCAGAATCCTCCAAGGCATCTGTTTCTGCTGCTGTTCCGTCCGAGCTTCCCTCTTCCACAGAGGCGAAGTCAGTTTCCTACAAAACTTATTACGTGGTCAACTGTCAGGAAAGCATTACTTTGCGAAATTCACCTTCCCCAAAAAGCAGCGAGATCTGCCAGATTCCTTTCGGCTCTGCCGTCAGTTATATAGAAACTGCCTCAGATGGCTTTTACAAAATTATATATAATGGAAAAACCGGATACGCACTGGCTTCTTATCTGGATCTGACTCCTCAAGATGAACCTCCTGCACTGGCTCCTGTCAATACAAATACCTATCCTACCTATTATGTGGTCAATTGTCAGGAAAGCATTACTCTGAGAAAATCTGCCCGAACCAGTTCCGGCGAAATCTGCCAGATCCCTCTTGGCGCCGCTGTTTCCTTCGTGGAAAACGCAGGCAGTGGATTTTATGAAATTATCTATAACGGAAAGACCGGCTATGCACTGGCTTCTTACCTGAGTCCGGAGCAAAAATCAACATCTTCCGATTCTTATCTTCAGGTTGTAAACTGTAAGGAAAGTATTACGTTAAGAAAATCCCCCAGCACAAAAGCGGATTCTTTCTGTCAGATTCCCCTTGGTGCCTCTGTAAAATATCTGGAACCGGCAGAAAACGGTTTCTGTATGGTCAGTTACAACGGTTATACCGGATACGTACTGGTCAGCTACCTGTCCGTGCAGTAAATTAACATTAAATTAATTGTAAAAATTGGTGTTGAAAAACAGATGGGATTATTCATTTGTTTTCCAACACCCCTACAAAAATTCACCCGGAAAACCTCTTCATATAATTTTCTGCAGTTTTCTGATCCATCGAAAACATATTCTGCAGCTTTTCACAGAAATTTTCTTTCGAAATTCCACTTGTAAAATAGTCATTTACCAATATCTGTATAATCCTTTCTCTCTCTTCATTTCTTCCCTTGCTTTCTCCTTCCTCTCTGGCATCCGCTATCATTTCCTGCAAACCGTTCATCGTTTCCTTTCGCCCTTCTTCTCTGGCATCCGCCAGCATATCATCGATCGCTTTACACATATTCACCTTCCCCTTTCGCTCCTGCTTCTCTTTTTTGATTCGATCCAGTTCCTCCGTCCCGGTCATCACGCTGATCAGGTCATAGGCGTCCTCCGCCAGTTCTGACAGCGCTTCCTCTTCTGCCCTGGCAAAGGCCTGCAGCTTCTCCTTGTCGTCCGCATTCTGCACGAAACCGAACACCAGCTTCAGATCCGTCCGGAACGCTTCCGCGTAAGGATAATTCCCCACCTCAATCACGTGAACCGGGTAGTCTGCTAAAAGCTCCCGTACCTCCGGCAGCATCCCTTCCAGATCCAGCAGATCTTTCAGATTCCTGGGACCGTCCCAGTGCTTCCCGAAATAGAGCACCAGGGTCACTACCGGCAGGAACCGGTCCTCCCGGGAGATCCCGGACAGATATTCCTCCGCCTTTAAGTCTTTCCGCTCACGGTGCTCCTGCCTGCGGATCCGGATTTCTGCGCTGTCCAGCTCCTGGATATCCTCCGGCCGGACCACCGGGCGGCCGCCAAAAA
>DSLMC04102__coassemble_695_pt1 | contig 68244 bp, 63 predicted proteins | sample DSLMC04102__metabat2_low_PE_042 | metagenome-assembled genome bin DSLMC04102
AAATCCGAAGAATAATAACTTCTTTAATATTCTGTGATAGTTCTTCTAATAGATTTCTTAAATAAATAACATCTTCTGTATCATTCAATTGATCTCGCGTATTGGACAGGTCAATAATTTTCTCGTACTCAACTGCAACAGCTTTTTCTTTTTTGTCTCGAAAATAGTCAAAACATATATTTCTTGCAATCATCAAAAGGTATCCTTTGAGATTTTTATGCTTATATGAGGTTCCATATTTCATAAACCTCAAAAATGTTTCTTGGGCAATATCGTAAGCATCATCCTCTATTTGAACCATATACAGACAAAAACGGTAAATATCCTCATAATATCGTTCGACAACAATCCCAACTGCCTCTTTATTTCCGCCATGTATTTTCTGAATCAGTTTACTGTCTTTCATAGCGTTTTCTCCAATCATAAAGTACATTACATCTTATATAACCATATTAGCTAAAAAAAAGTTCACCGTATGTCCTGTTTTGTTTTAAATAATTGAAAAAAGCCTGGTTTAAACCAAGCTTTTCCGCCATATCAACACCATCTGAATACTTCTCCAAAGCTGCCTTATCATTCATGCCACAGTCATATCTTTATAAATATCGTTCTATATCTCTAGCTCCATAGAGAAATCTCCGGACCTCCATTACATCTTCCACAACCACATAATTTCGGATATAAAACCGGTAATGAGGGTGTTTTCTCTTCTTTACAGAAGGATGGGGCTCAAATGCCAGCGGACTATTCAGTCGTTCCGATATTACCGCTTCCACGTCATCATGGCTCAATCTTTCTTCTGTGGTTTCTGCTATCTCGTCCGCTTCATCCAGTTCCATTTCCACGTTATCTACAAGACTTGCATATTTTTCCAGCCTTAAAACAACCATCGTACCATATCCGTTTTTGGTAAGATACACTGGCTGCTCCGCATTGACGAACATTTCAATCTCAGGAAACTTATTTCTCAGATCTGACACAGGTCTGATTTGTATCATAATCATTTCTTTTATATTTTACACTCTCCCCGAATTCAGAACCCTGCTTTTTTCATTTCATCCATCATGGCTCTCCTTCGGTAATACACCGTCCGCCAGTTCTTGGCAATCTCCGCCGCCTTTTCTCTGCCCTCCGGATACCTCCAAATTTTCTTAAGATATTTCATCAATTCCCGATACCGGTTTCTGTCACTGACTCTTCTTGCTTCTCTGTTCAGATATGATATGTAGATATCCCGAACCTGTTCCGGAAATTTTTCCTTCAATAACTTTTCATATCTGTCCATGTTCAGAATACAGTCCTCGCTCTTCAGATACTCTAGCATACGTCCATACAGCTTTTCATCCTCCATAAACAGATAACGGATGTTATAATTTTTACGGCTTTGCAGGATCTGTTCCCGATACTGAACCCACTCCTGTTCGCCAGAAACCGCTTTTAATTTATGAATATATACCAGATCATTTTGCGAACACTCCAGGACATAATACAGCAATTCTTCTTTGAAAGCTTTTTTATCCGACTGCATTTCATAGATAGAAATCAATTGCTCACTATACCGGGCAACCAAACCTGGATACTCTCTGTCCAAAGTTTTGCTCTCCCGCAGAATCTGAGCCGCCTCGTCCAGATTTCCCTGTTCAAGCTTCTCCTGGATCTCCAGACTTCTTACTGCCGAAAAACTCCAGTGTTGCCTGCGGTATTCCCTGATCTCTTCCATCGAAAAGTTCAGACGTTCCATGACCTCCAGCCGCTTTATGATATTATTTTCATATCCATAGCGAGCACTCCAGGTTCTTCCGCAATCTGTAGAATATTCCTGCCTTTCGATCTTTTCATCCAGAAACTTCAGCTTCTTCTCTAACATTTCACGGCTCTGAAACTCATCCATCAGGAAATCTTCTATATATTCTTCCATGTAATCCGCGACATAATCACATGACAGGTGACTGGTAAACCAGAGAAACATTTCGTTTTTGTCTTCTTCAGTACAATTCTCCAGTATTTCTTTCCATTTATCATAGCATATATTGGCAACCTGGCATATACCACCATCAGAATCATCCATCTCTATATTTCCAATCGTTCGGAAAATATAATTTGTCAGTTCAAACGCCTGCCACCAGCAGTTTCGTTCCATCAATGTATCCGCTTTTTCTTCCAGATAATCTTCCATTTCCCGGGTAAAATCCCATGCATTCCGGTAATCAACATACCCGCTCCTATCACCGTACTTCCAGACAATCTGATCCACTCCCTGCTTTAACCGAAGCATCTGTTTTTCATCTATCTTTACTGCATACCTGGTCATAATCATACTTCGGATCCCATCATCCTGTCTGGCCAGTTTCTTCAGGAAAGAGCGCAATTCTCCCTCCGGGATACTCTCAATCAATTTCTCCAGATCTTCTTCCGGTTGATCCAGACGGTTCTTCTCTGTCAGAATTTCCTCTTCTTCCTCAATCATATAAAGAACAGCCGCCATATGTTTACAGTTATTCCCATCTTCCGCATAGGGACAGGAGCAGTACATTTCGTGAACCTGCCCTCCTTCTATCTCGATATCTACTTCATAGTCCTCTGTCCCCTCTACAACAGCATGATATCCTTGTTCTGTCTTATGAAGTTCCAGAACTGCACCATCACAAAAATACATTTCCCCACGTGTAAGGATATGATCCTGAAATAATTCTTTCCAGCCCCTCATAGCGTTTCCCTCTTCCTTCCGACCTCATTATAAGAGACAATCTCGGCGTATTCATAATCCCAGATAAGCCCTGATCCCCTCAAGCAAACCCTTATCCGCCGGCAGCCAGTCCACGCTGTCCAGTGTCTCCTTCGTCAGCCACTTTGCCGCTTCATGTTCTTTCAGTACCAGCTCTCCCGCCTTGATCGTGCAGAAAAAACAGTCCATCGACAAATGAAACTGCGGATAATCATACTCCACGGTCTCCAGAAAATCTTTCACTTCGATCTCAATGTCCAGTTCTTCTTTGATCTCCCGCACAAGAGCTTCGCGGGATGTCTCCCCTGGTTCGATCTTTCCGCCCGGAAATTCCCATCCATCCTTAAACTCCCCGTATCCGCGTTGGGTTGCAAAGATTCTGTTATTATGTATGATGATTGCCGCTGCTACCTTTATTGTTTTCATGTTTATCTAATTCTTTCAAAACTTATTACTTTATTTTTTTACATCATCTTTTTGAACTATCTGTTTGATCTCATACAAGTACAGTACAGCAAATTCTGAAATAACGGTTCAGAATTGCCCGAAACCCTCACCTTTTTCTTGTAAAAGATGATCACAAAGCCCTCTTTACTGCCAGTACAGAGTTATATTTCACATATGCCTTATATATTATTAATTGTTCCAATTCATATTTTTAAAAAGGCTCTTTCCAATAATTCTCTTGTAATTTTATTTCACCTGCCTCTCCTTAAGATTTCTAAACAATTTTATACTTTGAAATTATCCTTTTACTTTTAAGCAAAGCATCCAAATTTTCTTTTCTTCCTTTCTCAATATACATTTTATTACAACGATCACAATAATACACTGTGTCCTTAATATGCATTCCAAAATTTAAGGTTTTTATATTCATTTTTTTATTGTGAATCGGACACATATTATCGTCATATGGTAGTGTATGTATTAAATTTGAATTATCAATTGTTCTGGCATTCTCTGCTTTTATCTTTTTTTCATTTACGTAATTCCTTTCATGTATGTCATTGTGCCAATTCATAATTCTAACATTATCTTTTAACGGTATTCCACCATATTCTTTTAAAATTCGCATATAATCCAATTTTTTCAAAAAAATTGCATCACATTTATTACACTTTTTCCCTGTGAAAGGAAATATTGAACCATTACTTTTTGATAAATACAGTTTACCCTCTCCACATATAGGACAAACCATCGCATTCTCATAGCACATTGTACTTCCTTTATCTTTATTTGAATCTGATTTCATATCAGCATCCTTTTTTTGAATCTTTCTGGATTCCACTCCTCTAGAATAAGCCTCATCTTCTAATAGCTTATGAAAACGGTATTCATTTCTATTTCTTTTTATTAACAAAGCATCTGATCTCGCTTTTGATTCACCTGTAAATAAAAAGAATGTTTTCTTTCCTTTCTCTGCCCCAATAGTTATAGTATTTTTATTTTTCACTTGCTTATATTCATCATATTTCAAAACCACAATCTCACTATCTTGTATATTTCCTTTTAAACATAACAAATATATTAAAACCCCTTCATTTTCGTTATGATATTTTTTCAATCTTTCTTTATCATCATCTGTAAAATTGAATACCCAACTGCTATATGACTGCTCCCTCCCTTGCTTGCATGACGCATGCTTCAAATAAAGAATATATTCTTCATTCAAATTTGTCGTTTTGATTCTATATACTTGTTTTGATTCCTCATTTACCAGCAACGTCGGTGATGCATCTGGATTATTCTCTAAAATAGAAGTTATAATAGCTCCATAATAAAAATACCACTGTTTCAATCTTCCCATGCTTTATCCCTCTGTATCGTATCTAAATAGTTAATATCTGCTCCCACACCTCATACCCCTGCCGTCTCGCTGACTCATACACAGGCTTCATATTCTCCTCCAGTATTCCGTAAAACCTTTCCCTGCTGTTCCCTTCCCGGTATAATTCCCGCATTGCCCAGATCGAGTGCAGATTATCCCGGTAACAGGCTTCAAATTTTTTATGTATCCCCGAATTTTCCTGAATGGACTGATACAGCAGATACTGGTTCTCTGCAAATGCCTTAAAAAACGGATCCCATTTGGGAAGACGGTTGCTCTTTGATGAATTCAGAGAAGAATCCATTGGCATCAGATTCCAGAGTTCATCGTTCATTACAAAAGACCAGGGGATAAAATGATCCACATCATACTGGTTTGGCAGTACCGGTTTCCCGGTATAGACATCCCTTACCTCATAAAGCTGCAGAATTCCTTCCCACAATTTCCGTACCCTGGAAAGTTTCCTCATTTTTTCATCCATCGGCGCCAGTTTATAGATCAGCCCTGGTACCTCAGGATTATTATTCTGCAGCCACTTCACCTTCTCATACTGAACCCACCCCAGAATATTTACCGTGTTGTCCTGAATCATTTTCATCCAGACCGGATGAAAGTAAACTTCTTTCTTCAGCCCGCTTCTTTCACCCAGTGTGTAGGGCAGCACCGTAACTGTCTGATTGATTCTGTAAATATATTCCGTCAGACGCCGCACACTTCCCCAGTCAGCTTTTTCTTCACTTTTGGAAAAAAAGCCTGCCAGTGCCCGATACGGAACCATATGTGTAAGCTGTTCCTTGGTCTGTTTCAATTCTTTGTCGTACTCTTTGATGACGTTTAAGATTTCCACCCGTGACGCGTTTGCCGGCAGATCACTGAGTTTTGTCAGCTGCAGAATCGCCCGTTCCAGACCGTCACGTACCAGACCGTCCGCCCGCATTCCGCTCAGATGAATATGAAATTCCCTTACAGAATACCAGGCGTTGGCGATCATCTCATTGATAATCTCATCAAAAGTCGTTTCCGCCACATCCCTGGAAATCAGATCGACGATTGCTTCCAGCCAGTAAAATTTATAACAATAAGAGGGATCCTTCATCATCTGGACAAATCCTTCGATCTCCAGGGTATTCTCATAAAATCCGTCAATTTTCAGCTGATATCCTGCTTTCGCAATATCACGTTCAGCCATTTCTCATCCCTTCTTTTTGGTCTTGCATCTAAAGTAATCCACATTTTTTCAATCTTAAAATCATCCGACTGGCCAATATAGGCTGTAAAAGACACTTCTGTAAAATCGGTAAAATACCGTCCATTTCGTTCTCCTTCGAAAGTTCCGTATTTGAAAGACGCATAGAGTACACCCTCCGCTTTCAGCGCTGCCGCCATTTTGTCCAACACCGTTTTTAACTCTTTTTTCGGCAGATGAAGAATGGAAGAACATGCCCAGATCCCGTCATATTTTTCTTTCTCGTCCAACTCCTGAAACATCATATGTCGGACGGGCAGTCCGGTAAGTTCCGCCGCTGCCCGGCACATTCTGTCGGAACCGTCCACGGCATCCACCTGAAAGCCCTGTTTCAGAAACGTCAGCGCATCCCGGCCGGAGCCGCAGCCAAAATCCAGAATCACAGCTTCTTTGTGAAGCAGTTTCAGAAACTCATTTTGCGTTTCTGAAAAATCCACCTGCGTAGTTTCTTCCAGAAAACGCTTTGCATTTCTGTTGTAATATTCTACGGTACTATCTGCCATAACTGTTTACTCCCTCAAGTTCCCCGACTAGCGCATCCACTGTGGGAAATTTCCAGATCCCTCATTTTTCCAACGCTTCCCTCAGCTGATCCGGTACCCCTCTCGGCCCTCTGACACCATAGATGCCATACTCTTCCTTCAGCTTTTTCAAAGGAAATCGGGTCGGTTGGTATCTTTTCTGCAGCTTTATTTTCATCAATGCGGTGATCGTCAGCTTCTCATCGCTGTAATTACAGGGGATATCCGTTTCCGTCACTTTGCATTTATACAAGATGGCCGATACCGGCGCCGCCGCATAGAGATACACCGTGTCTCCGGCCTTGACGCCCCTGCCCTGCTTCCAGTCGATTTCCCGTACGCTGTCAAAAGCGTGTTCGATATCATAATACTTTGGATTTGCCGGCACGATCCACTCCCTGGGCGGCCGGATCTTCTGTTTTTTTCGTCCGGAGGCCGTCACCGCATAACTTTCATCGATCCACTGACATATCTCCTCAAAGGGAACGGTGCCATCCAGAAGGACAGAGATCCAGCTGCTGCGGGTGATATGATAACCGTAAAAATAACCCGACCGCTGAACCAGCATATCCACAAGCATCGGATCACCCAGTTTCACATTCATGATATCTACATACTCCGCGCCCTTTAGGCCCAGTTTTTCCCTGGGCACATCCATGATCAGCGCGAACCATTTCCGGTTGTCTTCATGGCGCAGAACCGGGAATCCCGGATACGTTGAAAAGGGGTAATCCGGCTCCGTCTTATATTTTTCTTTTACGTATTTGAATATTTCTTCTCTTAACATCATTTTGTCTGCCGCCTCACATCCTGTTTTTTCAGATCATGCATACTCACAGGTATTTCTCCTCTGTTTTATTCAGAAGAAAGGTGATAACGTTGATAAAATCAATCAGCCGGAAGGACGGGCTTAACGTCCTTTCCTGGCTGACATAGTCGCCGCTTAGTTTTACCCCTTCCAGACATTCATGGGCAAAGTTGTTTCTGATCCTTCTGCATTCATCCAGAATAGCAAAGGCTTTCGGATATTTCTCCTGAACCTCCTCCGATGACATCCCAAGTATGCCCCCGATCCAGCTGTACAGATAGGGCCGTTTTATCCTGGGACGTTCCGAAAACCTGTTCTCCTCTTCGAAAATGTGAAACACGTACTTCATTGTTTTTTCCAGAAACGCATACAGCAGAATCACCGCATAGGGAATGGTGATGTCAGACAGCCATTTCCATTTACCGGTTTCTAATTCCGCGCTGATCATCCACTCATACTCTGCAGCTCCCATTTTTACCCGGTTTTCCATCTCTTTTTGTTCCATATCCCTTTCCTGCGTCTCCTGCTCCACCTGTCCAATCAGCATGAAGCAGTAATCATTGAGGGACTGCAGCTCCTTTGCAAACACGGTAAAGGGAAACACATCCGCTTCATACAGCATATACGCCGTCTCCTCTGTCGGTATGATTTTCCCTTCTTCATCAAAATAAAAGGAAAACACGCTGCTGTGCTTTAATCCATCCCAGAATTTATCCATAAAATCTCCTTTTCTCTTTTCCTGATTATACCGTATCTCTCCGTTTTTGTATACCGCCTTCCCCGGCAGCCGGGGAAACGAAAGTCCTTTTTGTGATTTCGTCACAGAACGAAAGTCTTCTCCTCTGCTATACTGATTTCATCAAGACAGGGAGGTTATACTGTAATGGAAACAAAGACGCGCAAAAGGAGAAAAGCTTTCATCGACAAAACTTGTGTTGCCTGCGGCTGCTGCCTGAAGGTCTGTCCGAAGCAGGCGCTGGAAATCTGGAAGGGGATTACGGCAAAAGTCGATTTGGAAAAATGTGTGGGATGTGGAAAGTGTGCAAAGGAATGTCCGGCATCCGTCATCTCAATTCAGGAGGTTTCGTCATGAAAAAGCACTGGTATGATTATCTTTGGATTTTGTCCCTCGCCTACCTGATTCTGGGATTCGTCAACATTCTCTTCGCCTGGCTGGGACTTCTTTGTTTCTTTATCCCTGTGCTGATCGCCGCAATCGGCGGCACCAAGGGATACTGCAACCGCTACTGCGGCCGCGGACAGCTGTTCGGTCTGCTGGGCGGACGTTTTGGTCTGTCCCGCAGAAGAGATATCCCCCGGTGGATGAAAAGTAAAGGATTTCGATACGGTTTTCTGATTTTCTTTTTCATCATGTTCTTCCAGATGCTCTGGAACACCTACCTGGTATTCGTCGGCTCCGGGACTCTCAGACAGGCGGTCACCCTTCTATGGACCTTTAAACTTCCCTGGCAATGGGCTTACCACGGTACACTGTTTTCTCCCGGCGTGGCACAGTTTGCTTTTGGATTTTACAGTGTCATGCTGACTTCCACCGTCCTGGGACTGATCACCATGATTCTGTTCAAACCGCGAAGCTGGTGTGTTTACTGTCCCATGGGGACCATGACTCAGTTAATCTGCAAAATCAGAAACAGATAATATCAATATAAGGAGGTATCATCAATTATGGGTTTTTTTGATTTTCTTCACATGCCTGATATCAATCGCAGAAGCAGGCAGGCCGCAAAACTTCTTACGAAAATGGGATACTCCAACGTGAAAAATCTGGGCGGTATCGCTTCTTATTCGGGAAAGGTGGTGCACTGAAATGAAAGTAGTAATCGTGGGCGGTGTGGCCGGAGGAGCCACTGCCGCAGCAAGAATCCGAAGACTGGATGAACATGCACAGATCGTGGTATTCGAGCGATCAGGATATATCTCCTACGCTAACTGCGGATTACCTTATTATATCGGCGGCATCATCGAAGATCCGGAAGCGCTCACTCTGCAGACTCCGGAGAGTTTCTTCTCCCGTTTCCGGGTGGACATGAAGGTACATCATGAAGTCACGGCCATTCATCCTGACAGAAAGACAGTCGCCGTTCGAAACTTGGAAACAGGCAGGGAATTCGAAGAATCCTATGACAAGCTGCTGCTCTCTCCCGGCGCAAAGCCTGCCCAGCCGCGCCTGCCGGGCGTCGGCATCGACCGTCTGTTTACCCTGCGCACGGTGGAGGATACTTTCCGCATCAAGGAATATATCAACGAGAATCATCCCCAATCTGCCGTGCTGGCCGGCGGCGGCTTCATCAGCCTGGAACTGGCGGAGAATCTGCGGGAACTGGGAATGGATGTCACCATCGTCCAGCGGCCAAAGCAGTTGATGAATCCCTTCGACCCGGATATGGCCGCCTTCATCCACAGTGAAGTGCGCAGCCACGGCATCCGTCTGGCTCTCGGCCATACCGTGGAAGGATTTGAGGAGAAGGACGGCGGCGTGGACGTGCTGCTAAAAGGAGAAAATCCCCTGCACGCCGATATGGTAGTGATGGCCATCGGCGTCACCCCGGACAGCCATCTGGCCGCCGAGGCCGGGTTAGAGCAGGGAATGAAGGGCAGTATCCTGGTCAACGATCGTATGGAAACCTCCGTCCCGGATATTTATGCGGTGGGTGATGCCGTGCAGGTGAAACACTATGTCACCGGTCAGGACGCGTTGATCTCTCTGGCCGGCCCGGCCAACCGGCAGGGGAGAATCGCTGCTGATAATATTTGCGGCCGGGACAGCCGGTATCCCGGATCTCTGGGAAGTTCCATCATCCAGGTTTTCGATCTGACTGCAGCTTCCACCGGCGTCAACGAAACGAACGCTGCCAAAGCCGGCCTGGACACAGACAGCGTCATTCTTTCTCCAATGAACCACGCCGGCTATTATCCCGGCGGCAGATTGATGACTATGAAAGTGGTATTTGAAAAAGAAACTTTCCGTCTGCTTGGCGCTCAGATCATCGGATATGATGGAGTGGACAAACGCATCGACGTCATCGCCGCGGCCATCCGCGGAGGATTGAAGGCCAGCGAACTAAAAGAACTGGATCTGGCATATGCTCCACCCTACTCCTCCGCCAAAGATCCGGTTAATATGGCCGGTTTCATGATTGAAAATATCGCCGACGGCACGCTGAAACAGTTCCATCTGCCAGAAATTGATATTTTGCCGAGGGATGGCAGCGTTACTTTGCTGGATGTGCGCACCAGAATCGAATACGACTGCGGTCATGTCGACGGATTTGTCAACATTCCTGTTGATGAACTAAGAGAACATCTGTCAGAACTTCCCAAGGGAAAAACGGTCTATGTCATCTGTCAGAGCGGGCTGCGCAGCTATATCGCCTGTCAGATTCTCGCCGGAAATGGATATGACGCCTATAACTTCCCCGGGGGATTTCGCTTTTATGACTGCGTCACCCATGATCACCGTCTGATCCAAAAGTCCACCGAATGCGGCATGGATCAGTAGCCGAAATTTATTTCTTTTCAAAAAAGGATCCCGCACGGCAGCTGCCGTGCGGGATATAAGGAAGGATTATTTAAATTGTATGGTTGGCTTAAACGGGTTATGACATCTGATCCTGTTTCAGGTAAGGCCGTATCTGTTTTAAAAAGTCACTGCATTCTTCTGCGTGGGCAATCACATCCAGTTCTCCGGCTTTGCTGATAGCCAACGCACCCACGATGGATTTGGCGTCTACGATCTTCTTACCGCTGATCAGGTCCACATCATAGTCAAATTCATTGACGATTTTTACGAAATCAATAATATCATGGGGACTCTGAAAATTAAGTGAATATCTCATCATTCATCCTCCTATTATTTTTCCGATCGATTTTTATCATCCATATTATAACGATCCAGTGCCAAAAATGGAAGAACGCTTATTGCGCAAAAAAAGTCTATTTTTGCTGTTTTTACCATCTTTTTTTGTCCTTTTTTGCATATTTTCCGTCTCACATTGTCACAAAAACCCTACTTGTGATATGATATTTTCGTAACGAGTGACTTTCTGCCTGGCATCAGGCAGCCTTAAGGAGTCGGATATGCTCACAGATCTGTTGGAAAAACTGAAAAAAATGCGTCCGCAGGAGGAGACCATACTGAATTCTCCTCTTCCGGTGCTGTCTCATTATACGCGGAAAGATCAGCCTCTGGTGGTTGACAAAGATATCGTCATCGGCCCCAGCCGGTTTATCAGCCTTCTTTTGCAGCCCCGTTTTGTGGATCTCCCGGATCACACCCATAACTTTCTCGATATCATCTACATGTACGGCGGCTCCACCCGTCACACCATCAACGGACACACCGATCTCACTCTGCAGACCGACGACGTCCTGCTGTTAAAGCCCGGCGTCATACATTCTATCCAGGCCGCCGGTTATGACGATGTGGCCGTTCACTTCCAGATTCTTCCAGAATTTCTCCAATATCCCATCGATATGCTGACGGATGACACCATCCTCAGGCGATATTTGCTTGGAGCCATGAACGGCAGTGAAACGCCGGTGGAATATCTGCATTATCATCTTCAGGATCATCCCGAAGCAAAGAATCTGCTGGAGAATATGATCCTGACACTGGATAAACAGCGCCCTAATACGCAGCTGATCCTGCAGGCCACCGCCGGCACCCTCTTTCTGGAACTGACTAATCTTACTTACAAGGTCACAGTGGGCGCGCCTTCATCCTACGAACAGAGTATCGTCATGAACGCCATGGCCTATATGGATGAACATTACAGCACAGCAACCCTGGAGGAATATTCCCGAATGACCGGCCAGCCAGCCTACTTCATCAGCCGGCTGATGAAAAAATATTCCCCCTATACTTTCACCGCCTATCTGCAGCGGAAACGACTGATCCACGCCGTGCATCTTCTGACTGCCACCAGCATGCCCGTGGAGGAAATCATCGCCCGGGTTGGCTATGATAATTCCAGCTATTTTCACCGGCTGTTCAAAAAAGAATACGGCACCACCCCACGGCAGTACCGTATCTCTCACTTAAAGCAACAGTAATTACATAAGACGGTCTTCCCACTCTTTTTCTTTAAAACCGACCAGCACAAAATCTGTTCCGATCACCAGCGGCCGCTTCACCAGCATGCCGTCTGTGGCAAGGAGCCGATACTGTTCTTCTTCCGCCATCTGGGGAAGTTTATCCTTCAAAGACAGATTTTTATAGACCAGACCGCTGGTGTTGAAAAACCGCTTCAGAGGCAGGCCGCTTTTTTTATGCCATTCTTTCAGTTCCTCTTCCGTGGGATTGTCTTCTTTGATATGGCGCGCCGTAAAAGAAATCTGATGTTCCTCAAGCCACTTCCTCGCCTTTTTGCAGGTACTGCAGGGCGGATATTCCAGAAATAAAACTGTCATCTGTTTTCTCCTTTTTCTTTTTATTTTACTGACTTTTTCTGCAGATGACAAGGGCTGGCTGCAGTCCGGTCTTACGGTATTCTGGAAAATTATGAAAAAAAGATGAACTGCTGTGATTTTCACAATGGATAGTATATAATGATACCGAAGGGTTCAAAAGCTTCAGCAAATAACAAAAAGGAAGAGAGATGATCCTATGCTGTATCCATTTTATTTTGATTCAACCTATATCTTGATTATCATCGGAGCGATCCTATGTCTGCTGGCTTCAGCAAAAGTACGTTCCACTTATTCCCGGTATCAGCGGGTACGAAGCGCCTCCGGCCTCACCGGCCGTGAAGCGGCTGAGCGTATCCTTTACTATTCCGGCATCCAGGATGTCCGGGTGGAGCATGTAGCCGGGAATCTGACCGATCACTATGATCCCCGCTCCAAGGTATTGCGCCTGTCGGATACCACTTACGGCTCTCCCTCCGTGGCTGCCGTCGGCGTTGCCGCCCATGAGTGCGGCCATGCCATCCAGCACGCCCGGGGATACGCCCCCTTAAGTTTTCGAAGCGCTCTGGTGCCTCTTGCCAATTTCGGCTCCACCATTGCCTGGCCGCTGATCATCCTGGGATTTCTTTTTAACAACCAGAGTTCCCAGCTGTTTATCAACATCGGCATCCTGGCTTTCTCGCTGGCAGTGCTCTTTCAGATCGTTACGCTGCCAGTGGAGTTCAATGCTTCCGGCCGGGCGCTGCGCATTTTAAGCGAAACCGGCATGCTGCAGTCAGAAGAACTTTCCATGACCAGGAAGGTACTTTCCGCTGCTGCCCTTACCTATGTGGCCAGCGCTGCCGCTGCCATTTTGCAGCTGCTGCGTCTGATCCTGCTTGCCAACCGCAGAGAGGATTAAAAAAATCCGTTCCCCAAAAAGGGAGCGGATTTTTTCTGCTCTTTTTCTCAGGATTCTGCCTGAGTCTGTGCCTGCACTTCCTCTATATTTGCCTCATCCATAATCAGCTGGCATACTCTCTGAAGCATGATGCTCTGGTAAACGTTCTGTTTGCCGTTCTGCTCATAGAATTCATCTTCCTCCAGTCCGTACTGAGCAAGGTAGGCATCCAGGATTTCCTGATATTCTTCGTCCTCTTCCGTAAAGTTTTCTGCATCGGTGATCGCTTTCATCACCAGCATCTGAGCGACGATATTCTTACTGTACTCTTCCTTCTGCTCTTCATATTCCTCCTGGGTCATTCCCTGCGCTTCAACAAACTCTTCCAGAGTCTGGCCGCTGGCCTGGGCATTGGAAGTCACCTGATCTTCAAAAACAGAACGGCCATACTCCATCAGTTCTTCCGGATATTCATTGACCGTGGAATCCGTCACTACCTGCTGCCACGCCTGAGTCTGAAGATTTTCTTCCGCCAGGTTGTTATTGTATTCTTCCAAATCCTTGCGGACACTCTCCCGGTATTCCTCGATCGTTTTGCAGTCGGAATTGGCCTGCACCCATTCCTCAGTGATCTCTGTCAGCGGACGTTTGATGGCGTTGATCGTCACCGTGAAAACCACATCTTTTCCCGCCAGATCTTCCGTGTAATCCTCGGGAAATGTCAGGTTCAGTTCCACCGTATCGCCTTTTACATGTCCCACCAGACCGGACTCAAAGCCTTCGATAAACTGCCCCGATCCGATCATCAGATCCGTATCTTCCGCTGAGCCTCCGTCAAACTCTTCCCCGTCCAGCGTTCCGGTGTAGTCGATATTGACGGTATCGCCCTCTTCCACTTTGGCATTCTCATCCGATACCTCCATGGGAGAATAGGAAAGACTGTAAGTGATGGTAGTATCCACATCCTCATCTGTCACCGGCGTCACCTGCTTTTCCACGGTAATTCCTTTATACTCCGGAATTGTCACACAGGCATCCACATCGATATTATCCAGAGAAGGCATATCTTTCACTTCCTGGGCCGCTGTTTCCTCCTGCGCAGAAGAGTCCTCTTTCTGTCCGGCAATCTTTCTTCCCACCAGCACCGCCACGCAGACCAGCACTACAACCGCAGCCGCCGCGATCACAGCAACTATTTTCTTCTTGCCTTTTTTCGCAGGTTCAGCTGACGCTTCCTCCTGCGTCTGCTCCTCTGTGATCTCTTCTTCCTTCGTCTCTTCCGCCTGCACCTCTTCTGTCTGTTCCTCCTCCACGGGAGTCACTGTCGGGGAAGCTGTGATATCATCCGCCGTTTTTTCCGCATCAGGCTGCTGTGTCAGCTTTTCTTCTGTCTCAAATTCATTTTCTTTCATTAATAAACACTCCTCATTTCATTTTGTCATATTTATTCTGCTCCGTCCCAGACCTGCAGTCCTTCTTCCGGACGGTTTTTGTCAAATACCTGGGAGACGTCAAACAGGTCGGACAGTTTATCGGCTCCGTTGTAAAGATCCTGATACATCCGGTAGCCGTCCAGATTTCTCCTGCCCTGTCTTACGTAATCCTCCCTGATCTGTACCCAGTAAGGGTTGGAATCCACATTGCAGAAGAAGCGGAAGCCCTGATCATGCAGGTACTGGTATGTCTGATTATCATCCGCGTATTCATTCCAGCTGCCGATGTCCGTTCCGAAGGGAAAGATCAGGATGTCCGTGGGGCCGATGACATTAGCCACCCGCTCCTGCCATTTATCCGCATCCTCTTTTACCTTCTCAAAACTGCTGCCATAACTGATGTGTCCGTAACTGTGGCTTGCCAGTTCCCATCCGTCATCCTTTAGAGCCTGCACCACCGGCTTGGCCGCCTCAATCTCAGCTTCGTAGTCAAAGGTACCGTATTCATCCGCGTTTTCGTTCCCTTCCTCCGCCGTCTTGGCCAGATCCGGATCGGTCCGGTAGCCCAGAACCCCGTTGTAACCGGTGAATGCCAGTACCGCTTTAGCACCTTTATAGGAAAAATCAGGATGCTCGTCGATAAATTCGTTAAGTACCGGCACCAGATCGTAGGGACCCGTCACCGTGGAACCGTCGCTGTTGATATATTCCGTGGTCGGCCGGCCATCCTCGCCCACCACCATCTTTGAAGCATATCCGTCACCTATCATATAAAAATAGTAGCAGACATCATCCTGGGACATGACAAAGGGCTTTTTCCCTTCCGGGAGCATGATTTTTCCCTCTGTGAATACGGTTTCTCCCTCTTCATTCTTCGTCTCTTCCACCAGATCATGGAGCCGCACCAGCACATATCCTCTGTCATACATCTGCTGCAGAATCCCTTTAAATTCATCGATGGTGGTCATCACCTGGTTATAATCGGCAATCTTATACTCATCTTCGCCGGACAGGTTCCAGGTAATGGAAGGATCTGCTACCAGAATATGGAAGAACACATGGGGTATGGTTTCCACATCGGCTGCCACCAGGGTGGACTTTGCCGCCTCGCATTCGTCGATCTTTGCCTGGACGTCTTCGCCTTTTTCCTCCAGATCCTGCAAAAGCTTGATAGCCCCGTCATAATCATACCCTGCCGCAAGACGGTCCGCCTGCGCCAGCTGATCTTCCAGCTGCTTCTGCTTTTCTTCTTCCTCTTTCAGCGCCTGCTCCTGCCGGGCTTTTTCCTGTGCTTTATCCTGTTTCCCTTTTCGCACTCCCAGCGCCACCGCCGTGATCGCCAGAATCAGAATCAACACCAGGCCGCCGGCTACGGCAGCCCGCATCATCATGGCTTTTCGCTTTCTCTGGCGGGCTCTTTCCCGGCGTCTGCGCTCCAGAATGCGCTGCCGGTCTTCCTCGCGCATATTCTGTGTCTTCTTTTTCTTTTTTTCTTCCATATTCACTCACCCACTCATTACAGATCAGGCACATCTGTTCTTTTTGGATCCAGTACCGTCGCAGCGTCAAACAGATCGCTGGTCCTGTTCTTTTCCCCGTGTACATCATTCCACAGCCGGTAACCGTCCAGATTTCTCCGTCCCTGTCTCACATAATTGTCACGGATCTGCAGGAAATACTGGGCGGAGTCCACGTTGCAGAAATAATTGAAGCCCTTGCTTTTAAAATAGCTGAACTTCTCATTATCGGCGGAATAATCATGCCAGTCCGCCAGATCCTGCCCGTGGGCAAAGATGATGGTGTCCGTACCGCCGATGAGCGGCGACACATAGCTCATCCATTTTTCCGTATCCTCTTTGATATTTTCCATAGTAGCGTCCCCGATCCGAATATGTCCCCAGGTATGACTGGCAAAGTCCCAGCCGTCCTCTTTGATCGCCTCGGCCACCTTCTTCGCCTCGGCTACCTCCGCATCCCAGTCAAAATCCGGGTTGGCTGCCAGATAGGCTTCCTGATCCTCTGCCAGATTCTGTCTGGTCTTGTAGGCGATATCGGTGCGATATCCCAGTATGCCGTTATAACCGGTCAGCGCTACCGTACCTTTGGCTCCGTGATAGGAAGCATCGGGATGCTCCTCCAGGAATGCATCCATCAGCGGAATGCAGTCGTATGCGCCCGTCACAGTGGTTCCGTCTTCCTGGATATACTCGCAGGTCGGCTTCCCATCTTCCCCGATAATCATTTTTGTGGCTATGCCTCTTCCATCATAGCTGTGATAGTAAGACAGATCGTCCAGAGAAAGGACAAAGGGCTTTTTCCCCTCCGGAAGGAGGATATTCCCTTTCGTAAAGTGAACCGTACCATCCTCATCTGTCGTCTCATTGACCAGATCCTTCAGGCTCACCAGCACGTAACCGTTTTCGTACATCTGCTGCGTAATTGCATTAAACTCATCCACCGTGGTCATCCACTGGCAGAAACCGGCTGTGGCGCTGTCGTTCCCGGTGAAAGCCTTATCGGGATCCACCACCAGCGAATGGTAGAAAATATGCGTAACCTGATCGATGTTAGCCGCTGTCAATGTGGATTTCATAGCCTCATATTCTGCAATCTGGGCAATCAGGTCAGCATCCTTATCATAATTTTCAATGGATTTTAAAAGCTCGATAGATTTGTCGTAATCATATCCCAGCGCCACCTGCTCCGCCTGGGCGATCAGGTTTTGCCGCTCCTTGTTCTTTTCTTCCTCTGCCTGAATCTCCTGCTCCTTTCTGGCCTTCTCCTCCGCTTTTTTAGACATCCCCCTGCGGATGCCGAAGGTAACGCCAAGAACACAGCCCGCCAGAATCAGGATCAGCACCGCCAAAGTGGCCGCCCGCAGGATCAGCGCCCTTCTCCTGCGCTGCCGGCGCCGTTCTCTTCTTCTTCGTTCCAGCCTTCTTCGCTGCTCTGGATCCAGATGATCCAGATTCCGTCTTTGGTTATCTGACATAACTTAATCCCCTCGTTCTACATATTCCGTTTTATTATATCATATCCGTTCCCCATTTCTAAGCCCTTTTTCACAATTCAGCAAAATTTTATATTTGCCTTTTGAAACAAAGAATGTTACAATTGCTATGGAAAAAAGAGGATAAAGGAGGTACACCATGCAGGTTTGGCATGCTTTGCTGATTATTTTAATCGTTATCATCGTCGCCCTGATTGTTCTGTACTTTTTCGGAAAGAAAGCAAAGAAAAAGCAGGAGGCACAGCAGGAACAGATCGAGGCATCAAAACAGCAGATATCCATGCTGGTAATAGATAAAAAACGGCTGCCGCTGAAACAGTCCGGTCTGCCTCAGATGGTGATCGACCAGACACCGAAACTGATGCGCCGTACGAAGCTCCCCATTGTCAAGGCAAAAATCGGTCCCCGTATTACCAATCTGGTGGCGGATGAAAAGATTTTTGATCAGATTCCCGTGAAAAAGGAAATCAAAGCTATGGTCAGCGGAATTTACATCGTTGAGGTTCGCGGCGTGAGAGGTCCGCTGGAAGTTCCGGCAAAGAAAGTCGGGTTTTTCAAGCGGATGGCTAATAAAGTATCAGGAAAATAAACAAAGCAGGAGATCCGGTTATAAGGCCAGATCTCCTGTTTCTTTTGACTGTATATTCATCTCCAGGCAGCAGTCCCCCACATGCTCTTCGTTGATCTCCAGAGCGTACTCGATCCTGACGCCGATGTGATCCTGTTCTTCCTGCACTTTCACGCGGGTAGCTGCGATTCCCATCTGCATGGTGCCAAAGGGAGTGGTGTAGTAGGCGATATTCTTCTTATTTTCCTCAAACACCATATGTACGTTGATAACGCCCTTCTTCCTGACTTCCAGCACATGATCTGTGATCTTCACCAGATTCTGGGCATGATCGGCAAATCCTTCAAACATTTCGTCATAGCGGATGTAATGATGTCCGTTTTTCAAATAGTGTTCTCCCACCGTAATCACTTCCACCGGATCCGCATCATCCTCGAGGCTGTCTCCGCTCATAAACTGCAGGCCCCGGATACTGATCAAAACATCTTTTGTCATCTTATCCCTTTCTAATATTCTTCTATATTGATCTGCTGTGTGACTCTTACATCATAGGGCAGAATGGAATTGGCAAACTGTTTAAACTTTTCAGCTGCGTCGCTGACGTAAAAACGATAGGGAAACTCCTCCTCTTTTACGCCGGGGTTTAAAAGATCCTGGTCTGCCAGCAGCCGCTTCAGTTCCTGAGCCGTCTCATAGGCAGGGTTTACCAGTTCCACCTGACCGCCTACCACCTTTTTCACCGTACTGCGCAGCAGCGGATAATGGGTGCATCCCAGAATCAGCACATCGATCTCCACCCGTGTCAGCTCCTCCAGATAGCGTCTGGCCACTTCCTCCGTGACAGGATCCTTCAGCCATCCTTCCTCCACCAGCGGCACAAAAAGAGGGCATGCTTTGCCCACCACCGTAATATTGGGATTGATTTCCTGCAGGAAACGGGAGTACATCCCGCTTCGAATGGTGCTTTCCGTCCCGATGACGCCGATGCGGCCATTTTTTGTGGCCGCAGCCGCAGCCCTGGCGCCCGGTTTCATCACGCCGATGATCGGTATGTCAATCTCTTTTTCGATATCTGAAAGGGCCAACGCGCTGGCCGTATTACAAGCCACCACAATGGCCTTTACATCCTGGGTGCGCAGGAAACGGACAATCTGTCTGGAATAACGGATAATCGTCTGTCTGGATTTGCTGCCGTAAGGCACGCGGGCCGTATCGCCAAAATATACAATTCTCTCTCCGGGAAGATTCCTCATGATTTCCCTGGCAACAGTAAGGCCCCCGACTCCGGAGTCAAACACGCCGATGGGAGCCTGCTTATCTGTCTTCATATTTATACTCCATTTTTCTTTATCTATCGTACAGACTATTTTACCCTCATCAGCCTGATAATTCAAGGGCGATTCTTCAGGAAAACCAACGAAACCGGATTTTTACTTTTCCCTGATCCATCACGCAGGCCATCTCTTCTTCCGTCAGTACCCGCGCCAGTTTCTCCTTCCCCTCATCCGTCACCACACCTTTCAGGGAATTTTCAAAGCAAAGCCCCGGATAAAGCACACACCACCAGTTCCGTCCGGAGGCGCTGCCGATCCTGATCTGCAGCGCCTCGTAAAACCCTGCCGGAAAAGTACAGTCCCCGTAAGTCTTTTCTGGAAACCAGGCTCGCTTCAAGCCGGCTGACACAGCGCAGGATACGCCCTGTTCCTCCAGTGTCTGACGGCTTTTTTCCTCGATCACCCTTAAATGGCTGCGGATCCGACTGCGGCATTCTTCAGCCGAGTCAGCGTCCCGCAGCAAGGGATCCAGGTATGATACGATACGATCCTTCACCTGCAATTTCACCTGCTGCGCTTCCTTGGCATCGCTGTCAGCCAGCACATGAAAACGGATCACGCCGGAAGCAATCCCCTTTTGCAAAGAAGCCTGTCCGGCCGCGGCGATTCCCTGCAGACTGCACATCCCAAGAAGAACCGCCATCAATAAGTTGATGATTATTTTTTTCCACATATGATTTCTCCTGTCATATGGGAGTATAGACAGATTTTTCCGTTTTCAGGCAGAGATTTCCGGATATTTTTCTCCCGCCGTCAGCAGGGGCATCTTCGGCGGTTCTTTCTTTTCATGGCGGCGGCGATATGCCTGGCGCAGAGTAACCATCTGTCTTTTTTCCCCCGCAGGCCGGTTTTCATAGATGCCCGTCAGATAAGTTCCCAGCGACTCCATCTCGCCGCCGTTTAGTTTCATAACTTCTTCCGGATCTTCGCTGCGAAACAATGCCGCCGTCTCTCCTACTACCGGGTTTTTTTCCAGATAATCCAGGATATAGTCATAAGCCTCCTGATCCTTCAGCAGATTTTCACCCAGAATGACGGCCTGCAGGTGTCCAAGATCCAGATAATATTCCTGCGTCCTGTTATACTTTTCCATGATTTCTTCCATATTTTCTCCTGACAACCGCAGCGTCTGCTGTCCCCCGGTATCTTCCTTTCCCTTCCCTTGTCCGGTTGAAACAGCAAGATTCGCCATGGCGTAAATCACCTGCAGCCGGTCTTTTGTAAGATCAAAGGAAACTGCCAGCGGATAGGCTCTTTTTTCCGGTTCCACCCCGCCGCACCCCGTCAAAAGCAGCATCGCCGCCATCGCAATCCCATACATCCACTTTTTCACGTCTTCCTCCTGATTTTACCAAAACAGAGTCCAAAAAGGACGAACAACGGCATAAAAAACGCCCGCACACACCAGGGATAAAAATCTGCCGCCGTTTTCCCCTGCCACTGGACAAATGCAGCCAGAAACATGGCGGCCGCAGCCAGAATCCCATGCCATACTCCGGGATTTTTGCTGATCAGATGCTGACTGTAAAAAATTACCGTCCCGACAGAATAAAGCAGCGCAAACAGCAAAAAAACCATCCACAGCGCATCGAAACGATCCAAAAAATCCCCAGGAATATTTGCCGATGCCATCAGAGAAGTCAGCGGAAACGGTTTGTTTCCGATTCCCCTGGCGCCGTACAGCTGCTGCACCACGCCAAGACAGGTCACCGCAAGCAGCGTTGCGGTCCCCGTAGCGCCGTACAGATACGGCAGCGATCCCTGGGGACGCTGTACCCGATGCATGAAAAAAGGCAACACACCCACGATGGAAAAGGCACAGAACATATAGTAAGCCCCTTTTAAGACGCCGCGCCAGGTGGGCGCCGCAAACGCGGACCAGTCAAATGTTTCGACCTGAAAGACACAGGCAGCCAAAAGGACTGTAAATCCTATGATCACAGGCGGGAAGGCAGCCTCGGCCAGTCTGGCTCTTCTTTGAATTTTTCTGCCCGTTCCCAGAAGCGCTGCCGCCAAAAATAGAATTCCTGCCTGCCAGGGCCTGCCAAAAGTCAGCAGCCGGAACGATACCATGGAAGATACCTGCCGCAGCATAAATCCGCCGCCAAGGATCAGGTAGACGATGAGCGCCGCCGCCATAACACGGCAAACGGGTCCGCTGATTCGTTCCCGGATATCCCTGGTCACCGCAGTTTTTCGCAGCAGAAAAAACAGATACAGCCACAAAAGAAGAAGACCCAGCAGACACCCCAGCATTCCCGACCAGCCAGACATCTGGGGCAGGCCGGGCAAGGTAAGCAAAAAGATGCCCGAGAGTCCCAGGAGAATCTGTGCTCCCAACTGTCTTCTGGATATTCTTTCGTTGTCTGCAAACACTTTTTATTTCCCCTCCTTCAGACGGATTCTCTGCTCTCTGCGCGCAAAAACCGGCCGCCGCATCAAACGGCGAAAGGGCGCCCGCACGAAAGAATCTCTCCGGTCATGATAATCGTTCATCTCCGCTCCCACAAACGGCATCAGATAAGGGATCCGAAAACTGGAAAGGCCGGCCAGATGGCCAGACAGCCAGTACAGCCCCAGAACAATACCGAAAATACCCAGATTTCCTCCCAGCAGGATAAACCCGAATTTCAGCAGCCGGAAGGGGGCTGAAAATTCTTCGTTTGGTATGGCAAAAGAGCTTAGCGCGCTCATGGCCACCACCACCACGGACATAGGGCTGACCAGGTTGGCGCTGACCGCTGCATCGCCGATGATCAGGCCGCCCACAATGCCGATGGTTCCTCCCAGAGGTCCCGGCATGCGCACACCCGCCTCCCGAATCAGTTCAAAGGAAAATTCCATGAACAACACTTCAATAAGACTGGAAAAGGGAACTCCCCGACGGGCTTCTGCAAAGGACAGTAAAAGATTGGTGGGCAGGATCTGTGTATGAAACCGGATCACGGCCAGATAGGCGCCGGACAGCAGCAGCGCCAGAAACACCGCCAGATACCGCAGAATCCTTTGGAAAGAGACAATCCCGAAACGATTGTAGCGATCCTCACTGACCTTGAGAAAGCTATTGAAGGTGGCAGGCAAAATCAACGCCACCGGCGAATTGTCACAGATCAGGATCACCCGCCCGTCCAGAATCTCCATCGCCGCCCGATCCGGCCGCTCAGTAGTCTGAAACTGCGGAAAAAGAGACATCCAGTTATCTTCTGCCAACTGCTCCAGCATACCGCTTTCCAAAATGCCGTCGATCTCAAACCGGCTCAGCCTGTCTTCGATCTCCTTTAACAGATCCGGATAAACCAGGTCTTCCATATAGACCAGCGCCGTCATAGTGTCCGTGCGCAGTCCCAGAGGAATTTCCTTCACCTTCATGCCGGTGCTGCGCACCCGCTTGCGGATCAGAGCCGTATTAATCTTCACAGAATCGGAAAATCCCTCGTTGGAACCGCGCAGCACCTTCTCCGACTCCGCCTTCATCACTCCCATGCCAGGATAGCCTTTGCTGGCAATTTTCACTCCTTTTTCAAAACCGTCAGCGAAAAGGACAGCATTGCCGGCCAGCATGGCTTTCATGGCCTCTTCCATGGTATCCAGCTGTTTGACATCCGAAATGCCAAGACTATTATCCCTCAGAAAGTCCCTCAGCTCTTCCTCCGGTACAGTCCACAGTTTGTTGATCAGTTTTCCGATGACGGAATCCTGCAAAGTCATATTGCTGACTGCCACCTCGATATACACCACCAGACAATCTGTTTTCTTTTCTTCTCCCAATTTCATGGGGCGGATCAGTATATCCGCACAGTTTTCACACTCTCTTTGCAGATAACGGTAATTTTCCTGAATATGAACGGATACCGGTGTTTCTTTTTCCATAAACGCCTCCTGTAAAAACAAAAAGAGATGCCTTTCGCATCTCTTTTAGGATATACGTTCCCGCCGGTTTTATTCATTTTCATGAAGGCTTTTTATGATGGCCTTCTGCTGATTTTCGATATGATCCTTCATCCAGCGGTTAGCCCGGACAAAATCACGTTCTTTCAAAGCCTGGTAAATCTCCTGGTGCTCTCTGGCCAGAGTTTTCCGCGCCGCGCTGTCCTTCAGATACTCGATCCGGTAACGGTACATCTGCTCCCGCAGATTGTTGATAATCTGAATCAGCCGCTGATTCTGTGTCGCCTGGTAGATCAGTTCATGGAAATAGACGTCTGCCTGCGCCAGATCTGTGATATCGCCTTCCTCCATCAGATCTTCAAAATCTTGAGCCGCCCGGGCAATCTCCTGCAGATGCTCCTCATCGATCCGTTCGCAGGCAAACTGCATGGCCAGCTCCTCCAGTCCCAGACGCACCTCCAACACATCATTGAGATCCTGCTCCGTGATCTGGGCCACCTGGGCTCCCTTGCGGGGAATCATAATCACCAATCCTTCCAACTCCAGCTTGCGGATGGCCTCCCGCACCGGCGTCCTGCTGACTCCCAGCCGGTTAGCCAAAGATATTTCCATCAGCCGCTCACCCGGTTTCAGCTCTCCATGAAGAATTGCCTCCCGCAATGTGTTGAACACCACATCCCGCAGAGGAAGATATTCATTCATATTCACATGAAAATCAGATGTCATTTGTATTTCCTCCATTTTCCGGATTTTTCCCGCCCATCCTGCCGCGGTCCGGAAGGTTATAAAAAGAAGTGAGAAAGCTCTGCTTCACCAGTCTGCTCTTTTTTAGCTTCTCACTGGCATATTCCGCCTTCTCCCTGTCGTCAAACAGTCCGAAAACCGTGGGACCACTTCCGCTCATCAGAGCATTCAGCGCGCCCCAGCGCACCATACTTTTCTTGATCTCATCGATAACCGGATACTCCGGCACCGTCACAGTCTCCAATACGTTGCCCAGCTTATCCGCCACCTGACGCAGATCTTTTTGTCCCAGCGCCGCCACCATGCCGTCGATGTCCGGATGCTCCTTCAGATTGGCCGCGTCAAGCCTGCCGTACACAAATTTGGTAGATACGTTGACGCCCGGTTTTCCCACCAAAACATATCCCTGTGGAACCGGCGGCAAGGGCGTCAGGATCTCGCCGATCCCCTCCGCCAGCGCCGTCCCCCGCATCACACAGTAGGGGACATCCGCTCCGATCTGTCTGCCCCGTTCCATCAGTTCCTTTCTGGAAAGTCCCAGAGCAAATATCTTATTTACCCCAACCAGAGCAGCAGCAGCGTCCGAACTTCCCCCGGCCATGCCGGCGGACACAGGAATCACTTTTTTCAGCTGTATGGACAGCCCTTCCTGGATCTGAAATTCATCCATCAAAAGCTTCGCCGCTTTGAAAACCAGATTGTTTTCATTGACCGGAAGGTAGGGAAGATTGGTTTTAATATGAATCCCAGGCTGAATATTTCTGGTAATATCCAACTGATCATACATGCGGATCGTCTGCATAACCATCCGCACTTCATGATATCCGTCTTCTCTTTTTCTCAGCACATCCAGTCCCAGATTTATCTTTGCCAGCGCTCTTAACCGCATAATCACCGTTCCTTTGTTTTTCTTTTGTACTTTGTATACAGTATATTATATTTCCTTCGGGAAAGTCAACCTATTCTTCCACCCTTTTTACCAGAATTAAAGAGGCGCCGGGTGTCAGTTCCTCCCCTTCCAGTTGGTTGAGGCTGCTGATCTCTTCCATGGTTGTGCAAAAGGTTCTGGCGATATCCCACAAACTGTCGCCCTCCTGCACCTGATAACAGAGAATCCCCGGCATGGCGCTGCGGGCTTTTCGATCTACTTCCTTTTCCTCCACCGATACCATGATATTTTCCGTCATACGTCCAAGCACCAGTGCGTTCAGATTCAGTACCGCCTTGATTTCGATATCGCTGCTGTCGGCCATACTGGTGGAAAGCTGTTCCAGATCTGCCCGCAGGCAGGTACGGCAGGAATCATCGATTCCTCTGGCCTCCACCACATGAGAAAAGGGAACCGCTGTCTCCACAGAGTAGAAGGGCATATCGTCGTCGCTGACGATATACAAGATTCGTACCTGTATGATGCCCTCCACCCGGATTCCGTCTTTCACTGTCTCTGCGCTGTCCACTTTGACACTGCCGTCACTGTGACAGATCTGCAGAACTTTTCCCCGCGGTTCTTCCAGCGCAGTCCGTTCCGCAACACGGCATTTGGAATAATTTTTCACCAGCAATCTTTCCAGCGTCCGTTCCTGCCGGACAGGTATACACTGTCTATGGGGTGTGTAAACATCCTGAATCAGCGTATACTCTCCTTCCCGGTAGATCTTCATCTCAAGTTCCAGCACCGCTTCCACCTGCAGGATGCGCTCTTCTCCGTCCACATCCGGCTTTACCTGAGCCGTTGTCTGCAAAAGGGAAGCTTCGATATTGGGGATCATCTCCAAAGTACAGCCGGGACAGGCGACATGTTCCGAAAATGGAATCGCCTGCTCCACCCATTGTAGGGGATCGCTGTCATCATCTGCGCTGTAGAGAGCAAACACAAAAAGTTCTCCCTTGACCGCCACGCTGTCTGCCCCGGCGCGAATATCCAGTCCTCTTACCTCTATATCATTCCACAAAATTTCATGAATATTCGGTTTATTGGAGGCCAGCGTAATCTCCTTTTTCAGCCGAAGGGTATCTTTTTTATGTACTCCCAGCCCCAGCACGCGGATATTTTTCATTTTTCTGGATACATCGGCCGCCTCTTTGATTTCTATGGGAATCTGCACCTGCATCAGCTCATCCACCGCCGCCTCAAAAGAAACCAGCGCCTTTGCATTCAGCTTTCTGGAATTGATCACGTGAAGACTCAGATCTTCAATCTCCCATTTGAGACAGATTTTATCGCCGCTTTCCAATCCCTGCAGATGCAGGATCTCATCGATGGCCAGTTCCCCGGTCAGACTGTAAACGCGGTTGTCGTCTCCTTCGCCGACATACAGCAGATAAAATTTCAGATTTCCGCGGATATTGGCCTGGCCTTCGCTGACTTCCACATCCTCTATAACCACTTCTCCCTTTTTTTGTATCATCCGGCCCACATCCGGCTTTGTATCCGGTACGTTATAATCTTCATCAAAAGTGACCTGATTCACCGCCTCGCTTTTGCGGCTCAGCATATGAAAATTTTTTTTAATCAGTTCCACGGATGTTCTCTCCTTACACAGTTTTTTTTATTCTATGCGGCGTATCCTCTCTTTATGACTCCCGGAACAAAACCGGAGCGTCCCGGTACTCCGTTTTGATCACGATATAAGGATAGGATACCGCCGTGGTAAGTTCTTCCCCTCCGTCCGGCCCCAGAAGCCGTGTCTCACAGCAGATACCCTCGCCTGCCAGCGTCAGCCCTTCCACTGCAATGCTGTAGCCGCCGGAGTTTTGCAGACCGTACCCCACCATAATATAAAGATAATCCTCGCTCTGATATGTCATCTGAAACTTTTCCCCTTTGTGTTCCTGCAAAATATCCCTCACCTCGTCCGGAATATTTTCTTCCTTCACCACCGTATAATCCAGCTCCTGTTCTTCCTGCCCGCTCATGCTGCGGATTCCGCAGCCGGCTATGCAAAGAGAAAGCAGCAGTATCCACAAAATCTGTCCCGCTCTTTTCATCTTCCTCTCCCGTCGTTTCATTTTAATTTCAGTTTATGAAATCTCTTGCAGTAACATTCTGCTTTCTGTATAATTAGAAAGAATACCAGACAAAATATGACATTTCTATGAGGTGGATTTATGATCAGAACCATTATTATCATGGCCATAGTCGTCGGATACCTGATTCTGTCCATTCCTCTGATGCTGGTGGAGTGGATCATCGGAAAATTCAATCCTTACGCTAAGGATATCAGTTCTCTGCGTATCATCCAGGGTGTATTCAAACTGATGCTGCTGGTCTCCGGAGTGAAAGTCACCGTAATCGGAGAAGAGAACGTTCCCAAGGATCAGGCTGTGCTTTATGTGGGGAACCACAGGAGTTTTTTCGACATCATCATCACCTATGCCCGCTGTCCCGGCCTGACCGGCTACGTGGCAAAAAAGGAGATCCGCAAAGTTCCCCTGCTCAATGTGTGGATGATCTATCTGCATTGTCTGTTCCTGGACCGTAAAAATATCAAAGAAGGCCTGAAAACCATCCTTGCCGGTATCGATCAGATCAAACGGGGTATTTCCGTATTTATCTTTCCGGAGGGAACACGCAATAAAAATGAATCCTGTGAGGATCTGCTTCCTTTTCATGAAGGAAGCTTCAAACTGGCCATCAAAAGCGGCTGTCCCATCATTCCGGTTTCTCTGAATAACACGGATCGCATTTTTGAGACCCAGTTTCCCCGGGTAAAACCGGTTCATGTCGTGCTGGAATACGGCGCAGCCGTGTTTCCTACCCACCTTTCCCGGGAAGAACAGCGCCACATCGGTCCTTACGTGCAGAACATCATATCCGAAACGCTGAAAAAAAATGCTTCACTGCTGTAAAACTGCCAGTGAAGCATTTTCTTTTCTCTATTCTGTTTTCGCAAACCAGGACACCACTTTGTCAAACTGCATAAAATGAGACGCTTTGATGAGAATGGTATCACCCTTCTCAAGCAGTGTGGGAAGCCTCTTTTCCAGTTCTTCCAGATCTTTTATGTAAACCACTCGCAGATTCGGATTTGTTTCACGGGCCGCCTGAGCCATATGACAGCTCAGTTTTCCCACACAGACCAGAAGCTGAATATCACAGGAGGCTGCGAAAGCTCCCACCTGACGATGCAAATCTTCCTCATCAGCTCCAAGCTCCCCCATATCTCCCAGCACAGCCGCTTTTCTGCCGGAAGCGTCCTGCAGCACCCGCAGGGAGGCTTTCATAGATACGGGATTGGCATTGTAACAGTCGTCGATGATGGTATAATCCGCCTTTTGGATAATACGGAAACGCCCGCTTACCCGCTCCGGATTTTCAATTCCCCTTTTGATCTCTTCCAGAGACAGATGATAAAGTCTGCCCACAGCCGCTCCCGCCAGGGCATTGTACACCGTATGCTCGCCCGGCGTGGGAATTTTCACATCCACAGCGCCGATATCCGTATGCAGGCGGCAGGACACGCCCTCCAGGCCCAGATTGACAATCTGATCCGCATAGAAATCGCAGGGCGTATCGACGCCGAAAAAGACCGGGCTCTTTCCCTTTACCGTCTTTACGGTGCGCAGTTTTTCGTCATCTCCGTTTAAAACCGCGCATCCATCTTCCTTCATATAATCAAACATCTCTGTCTTGGCTTTCAGCACGCCGTCCAGAGATTTCAGATTCTCCAGATGACAGTAACCGATATTGGTGATCACACAGGTATCCGGCCGGGCGATTCTTGCCAGGCGGTGCATCTCCTCAAAATCGCTGATACCCATCTCCAGCACGGCGATTTCGTCCTCCTCCCGCAGCCGGAAAACCGTCAGCGGCAGTCCCAGTTCATTGTTGAAATTCCCCTGGGTTTTCAGCACCCGATACTTTTGAGAAAGCACCGCGGCAACCATTTCCTTGGTGCTGGTTTTTCCCACACTTCCGGTGATGCCCACCACGGGGATCGCCAGCTGCTTCAGATAAAATTCCGCGATGTCTTTTACTGCCTGCAAAGAGGAATCCACCCGGATCCAGGGGTGCGCCTCCCCTGGCAGCTCCTTCTCTGAAAGGGTGCACAGCGCCCCTTTCTCCATCACCTGGCCGATGAAATCATGACCGTCAGAGCGCGCGCCCACGATGGGTACGAACAGGCAGTCCTCGGAAGCCTTCCTGCTGTCAGTGGTAATGCTTTCTACCTCTGTATCCATCATCTCTTCCGGTCCGTGATACGTGCCCCGGCAGGCAAAAGCAATATTGCGCAACGTTAAATTCTTCATATGTTCTCCAACTTTATTCGTATTTTTTCAAAGAGACCTGCACCAGCAGCTCGCACAGCTGCTCAAATGAGATTCCCAGCGCAGCCGCTTCCTGCGGCAAAAGGCTGGTGGGCGTCATACCCGGAAGGGTATTTCCCTCCAGGCAGTAAAGATTCCCCTCCCCGTCCATCAGGAAATCCCATCTGGCGTATCCCTCCACCATCAAAGCCTGGCTGGCCATGGCCGCAAACTTTTGCATCTGTCTGGTTTTGTCCCCGGAGATCTGCGCCGGACAGGTTTCCACCGTACTGCCGGCCGTATACTTGTTTTTATAATCATAAAATCCTTCTTTGGGAGCAATCTCAATCACCGGATAGACGGCGCCATCCACCACTCCTACAGAAAACTCCCGGCCTCGGATGTAGTCTTCCACCACAACCTCATCCTCATATCCGAAAGCCTCATCCAGCGCTTTTTCATATTCTTCTTCGGAATTTACGATAAATACTCCCACGCTGGAACCGCCGCAGCAGGGTTTGACCACCACCGGATACTTCATGTTCAGATCCTCTGGCATCCTGCGCTCTTCCCCGGATTTTAACACCACGCCTTCCGGCACCGGTACGCCGGCCGCCTTGAGAAGTTTCTTGGATAAACCTTTGTCCATGGCCATTGCGCTGCTTAAATGGCCGGTTCCCGTATAGCGGATATGGAGCAGATCAAAAGCCGCCTGAACTTTTCCGTTTTCTCCGTTTTCCCCGTGCAGCGCCAGGAATACCACATCGGCACATTTACACAGGGCGATCACGTTTGGTCCGAAGAAATCTCTCTTTTCTTCCCGGGCCGCTTCCGCCTGTCCGTTAAAGGAACGGATATATTCCGCTTCCGCTTCCGGATCATACTCTGAGACGAACGCCTCCTCCGGACGGATATCTTCTTTCCCGAAAAACACATCCAGCAAAATCGCCTGATGTCCCCGTTCCCTGAGCGCCCGACAGACCATGGTGCCTGATACGATGGACACCTCTCTCTCCGTGCTGATTCCGCCTGCCAAAACTACAATTTTCATACGTCTGCTCCTTTATATGTATCTGCTGTCTGATTAATATACGACAACCGCTGTGCCGATATCCACCGCGTTGAATATCTTTTCTGCATTTTCATACGGCGTATTTACACATCCGTGAGATCCGTTGGTCTTGTAGATCTCACCGCCGTACTCGCTTCTCCAGCGGTCTGCGTCATGAATACCCACATTGCCGTTGAACGGCAGCCAGAAGGTTACCGGCGAAGCGTAGCCTTCCCCCTCCAAAATAGCGTCCTGTTTCTTGGCATCAATCGCCCAGACGCCGTTGGAAGGAGTATCAAATCCTCTGGATACATTTCCCGTCACCACCGGGGTATCCACGATCTGCTGTCCGTCTTTATAGCACCACATCCGCTGCTCCTGAATACTGATTTCCACATAGGTATCGCCGATGTCATTCTCCTCCCGGCTTTTGGCCGTATAGAGATAAACCGGCTCTCTGGACTCCACCACGCCGTCATTGATGGCCTGGATCAGCGCGTCCGTAGTAGCCGTCTTATTGATGCACCAGCCGTAATCTCCCCCTGCAGCCAGTGTTATTTTCGTTCCGTCATGCTTGGTAAATTCATGCTCCAGACCGAAGGTATCGTATTTCAGACCCAGCTGTCTGACATACTCCGATACTTTATCGGTATCCAGCGTATAGCTGCCGTCCTCTCCCTGCACCAGCCAGTCACGGATCACGCTGCGGTCCACCACCTCGGAACGGGAACCGAATGTATAGGTGATGTTCGCCGCCGTCATCTTGTTCAGACTTTCCAGCTGAGCGTTGAGATTCTCATCATCGCTTAAAATAGTGGGATCTTCATAGCATCCCAGCTCTTCCAGGGAAATCTGCGTCTTTCCCTCTTCAATGGCGTCGATGATTGCCGCCTTAACCTTTTCCCGGTCCAGTTTGGTTCCCATTACTTCCGGAACGATCTCATAACCGTTTTCCGTCTCTTCGATACGGGCATTTTCCGGTTCCACGATGTTCTCTTTCTGGAAACAGCTCATATTATCCATCACCTCATCCACAGCCGCTTCGTCAAAGGTGGTGTTGGCCGCCATCTCATAGGATTTGCTCTTTGAAAAAGAAAGGGGCCATTTGAACTGCTCCTGTTCATCCATCAGCTCGTCCACCCGGTTGTCGTCCACATAAGTTAACTTCACCTGAGGCGCCATGATGGTTTCCGTCGTTCCTCCCCGTTCTTCAATCTTCAGCGTATAGCTGTTGATCTCTTCGATTACTTTGTCCTTTACCTGATCCACTGTCAAATTACTGCAGTCAATTCCGTTAATTGCAGACCCTTCAAAAAAATGACTGGAATAATAAAAGGAAATGCCCAGATAACCAATCAGCATGATTATCACATAACCGATTAAAACTCCAAGAACGATTTTCCTTGCTTTCCGTTTGTCTTTCATTTCTTCTTCCCTTACTTTATTTTCCTGTTTATTTACAGTTCTTCTTATTTTAGCACTGAATCGAACACTGGTAAAGGGGTTTAAAATAGGAGTTTTTGAATTCACAAAAACTCCTTAGTTTTTTAATATTTTTTTTATATTTGATGCCAGCTTCAAATTACTATTTCTCCAGCAGTTTTTCCACGCTGATCAGTTTCACGCTCAGCACGAAGATCTGCGCAGCCACCGCCAGTTCTTCCGGTGTGGGGAAGGACGGCGCGATACGTATATTGCTGTCTTTGGGATCCTTGCCGTAGGGGAAGGTCGCACCGGCTCCCGTCATGATCAGCCCGGCCTCTTTGGCCTTGGCAACGATGGCTTTCGCACAGCCTTCCATCGCGTCAAAGGAAATAAAGTATCCTCCCTTTGGTTTACTCCAGGAACCGATTCCCAGTCCTCCCAGCTCATTTTCCAGAACGGAGATCACCGTCTCAAATTTGGGGCGCAGAATCTGTGCATGTTTCTTCATATGCTCCCGCATTCCGTTGATGTCCTTGAAGAATCTCACATGGCGCAGCTGATTCAGCTTGTCATGGCCGATCGTCTGATAGAACATGTATTTCTTGGCCTCCGCCAGGTTTGCCTCGGAAGCAGCCAGCGCCGCGATACCGGAACCAGGGAAGCTTACCTTGGAAGTGGAGATAAATTTATAAACCATATCCGGATTTCCTGCTTTCTCACATTCCGTCAGAAGTTCCAGGATCACATCCTGATCATCGTCATACAGATGGTGAATGGAGTAAGCGTTATCCCAGAAAATACGGAAGTCTTTGGCAGCCGGTTTCAGATGGGCAAATCTTCTGACTGTCTCGTCGGAGAAAGAAATACCGGTGGGATTCTGATATTTTGGTACGCACCAGATTCCCTTGATGGCCTCGTCTTCAGCCACCAGCTTTTCCACTATATCCATATCTGGGCCGGTAGGAAGCATGGGAACATTGATCATCTCAATGCCAAAATATTCCGTCACCGCAAAATGACGGTCATATCCCGGAACAGGACACAGGAATTTTACCTTGTCCAGTTTAGACCAGGGGGTACTTCCCATAACGCCCTGGGTCATGGAACGGGCAACTGTATCAAACATAATGCTGAGACTGGAGTTTCCGTAAATTAAAATGTTCTTCTCCGGCACCTCGGACATATCGGCCAGAAGCTTCCGCGCCTCTGGGATACCATCCAGCACACCGTAGTTTCTGCAGTCTACGCCTGCTTCGCAGACCATATCAGAACTGCTGTTGAGAACATCCATCATGCCATTGCTCAGATCCAGCTGCGCCTTGGCGGGTTTTCCTCTGGACATATCCAGCTGCAATCCTTTGCCTTTTACCTCTTCAAACTCTTTTTCCAGCTCCTGCTTCAGCGCCAGAAGCTCTTCCCTGCTTAATTCCTGATATGCTTTCATACAGGCCTCCTTATTTTTCTTGCATGTTTCTTCTTTATTCTTACTTTTATGGTAGTGACACTATATGCTATTCTATGGGAGAACTGACTTATTGTCAAGCCCATCCTTCATTTTTATTAAAAATTATTGATTATATTCACTGATAGCCTTTTCATTATGCAATTCCAACAACAAAAACTTGCATTTTCACAGCATCGCTTTCCCTTTCCCCCTCCTTATGATATACTATAGGGCAAACAACGTATGGAGGAAACTGCACTATGTGGACAGCAGACAAGTGGAAAGACTATGAAGTACTGGATGCTTCCGCCGGCGAGAAACTGGAACGCTGGGGAGAGTATATTCTGGTACGTCCGGATCCCCAGGTGATCTGGGATACCCCTCATGCCCATCCCGGATGGAAACAGAAGAACGGCCATTACCACCGCAGCAAAAAAGGCGGAGGTGAATGGGAGTTTTTCGACCTGCCTCAGCAATGGTCTATTCATTACAAAGATCTGACTTTCAATTTAAAACCCTTCAGCTTCAAACACACAGGCCTTTTTCCGGAGCAGGCTGTCAACTGGGACTGGTTTTCGGATAAAATAAAAAAGGCCGGCAGGCCGGTTAAAGTCTTGAATCTTTTTGCCTATACGGGAGGGGCCACACTGGCTGCAGCCGCAGCCGGAGCAGCGGTCACCCACGTGGACGCCTCCAAAGGTATGGTAACCTGGGCAAAGGAAAACGCCGTTTCCTCCGGCCTGAAAGACGCTCCCATCCGCTGGCTGGTGGACGACTGCGTTAAATTCGTGGAGCGGGAGATCCGGCGCGGAAATCATTATGACGCCATCATTATGGATCCGCCGTCCTATGGACGTGGTCCAAAGGGCGAGATCTGGAAGATCGAAGATTCCATTCACCCGCTGATTCGCCTTTGTTCCCGCCTCTTATCCCAGGATCCTTTGTTTTTCCTGGTAAATTCCTACACCACCGGTCTGGCGCCGGCTGTGCTGACCTATCTGATCGCCACAGAACTGAAAAGATTCCAGGGAAGGGTAGACTCCCAGGAAATCGGCCTGCCGGTTACTTCCAGCGGATTGGTTCTGCCCTGCGGCGCTTCGGGACGGTGGGAAGCCGTCTGAACATATTTTCACATCAAAAGAGGGAGGCGCTCAGCCTCCCTTCTGAAAAAATCACAGTTCTATTCTCTTACATACGCTCCCACGATTTCCGCGATATACATCGTGTGGTAATCCTTATCCGGATACCATTTCTCATCGATCCAGCTTTCTTTGAACAACTCCGGTTTGATTTTATCTTCATAGAGTTTCCGGCAGACAAGCACCAGACTGCTCTGCGCAAAAGTCGGCTGGTCCTCTACCATTTCCACTTCAAAACCTGCCGTCTTAATCTTGTCTTCATCCCGTCCGGATACCTTGCCCAGATATCCCAGTTCCTTTTTGTATGCTCCGCCGAAGAAAGACATCGTAAACATTTCCCCCGCATCGATGAATTCTTTCGTATAACGCTGCGGCCGGATATAGATCGTAGCTACCTCCTTGCCCCAGAGCACGCCCATGCCGCCCCAGGATACCGTCATGGTATTCACCTGGCCGTCCTTTTTTGCCGTCACCAGCGCCCATTCGTCACCGATCATGCGGAATACATTTTTCTCAATGGTCTTTATATCTGTTTTCACAAATCCCATTCTTCTTCTCCTCTCTTTATCCGTCATATAAGTTCCTTCTTAATTTTATGCTCCCTATTGTCTGCTGTCAATTCCTCTCACTTCCATGATCAACTGCTGTTTCCCATAGACGCCGCCGATGGCTGCCGTCTCCTCTTCGTCATCCCCGGCTTCCCTGTAGTAAGCCGCCACGCAGTTGTCCGGACCGTCAGAGCCCTTCAGAATCAATTCATAATCTCTTCCGGGCTCGACGGGTATCTTCCCCTTCACAATCGGATACATGGATTCTTCCTTCACCATGGAAAGCGTATCCACCTGTCCCTGGTAGATCACCTCCTGAGTCACACTGTCTCTCACCGTCACCTCGATTGTCGAATCGTTGATCCGGTTATGCATGCCCACCCGGATGCGGATATCCGTCAGATAATCCCCGTCGGCAGTAAAGGTCTGCAGGATCTGCGCCGTATCTGTGATATTGACGGTCCCGCAATCGGCCACTTCCGTCTCCGTAGTGTCTGTGAAAACCACCTCTCCCCGCATGGCGTGGACCATACAGACGCCTGCCGGGATGACAAAAGCCAGCACGCCCACCAGAAACGCCGTCCGCAGGTAATTGATCATATAAGGCTGAATCTCTGTCTGGCGCAGGGAATGGTACTTGGGATGGTTAAAGATAAAGTAAACCAGTATGATAATGAAAATACATGTCCCCAGGTTTGCCATATTGTCATAACCGTAGACGTCCGCCATGGTCACCGCAAAAGGACGGTCGCCCAGGATAAACTTGAAAATTCCCGCTTTCAGCATGATCTGATCGGCGATGCCCGCCCACTGGTTCACACTGAAAATATACAGCGCCACAATGAAAATATTCATAATCAGGATCATCATCTTCCCGTGACGGTTCATCATCACACCCAGCACCAGGAAAGGCACGATCACCAGAAACCACTGGGGGTTCCACCTGGAAAAACCGAAGATGGCAAAACTGACGCCGTTGCACAGGAATATCGCCCAGGAAACAAACTCTTCTCTTCCTGAAATGCGCTTTACATAGGCCCAGACCATCAGGTATGCGCCCACGGCCAGAATCAGGCTGAGTTTGGAGATGAAGCCCACCTGAAAGCCTCCGTCTACAAAACTTAAGGCATGAAATCCCAGCACGCAGCGGTAGAAATAGGGCGAGTGGATATAAGGCAGAATGGCAGCCGCCAGCGGCGCCAAAGCCGTCGCCACATAGACTGCCAGATGGCGGAATCTTTTTTCCCGCAGCACCAGCAGCACCGCAAAGTAGGCCAGCGCCTGATATTTAAAAGTAGCCGCAATGCCAAAAAACAAAGCGAACCGGAACAGTCCGTCTTTGAAATAATAATAAACGCCCAGTACCAGGAAGAAAATCATGAAGATATCATACTGGCTGAAGATAAACTGACTGTAAATACCGATGGGGCAAACCAGAAAAGCAAACTTGCAGAATTTTGCCTTTTTCTCTTCAAATCCGATTTCCATGGCAATTTTATACAAAAGATGGGACGTCACAAAATACAGAATAACCGGCAGAAGCTTATACCACATGAGATTGATAAAAGAATCCTGCAGGATTCCCGCAGGAATCCGCCCCAACAGATAGAGAGGAAGATTCCAAATCGCAAAGGCCAGGAAGGTACTGGGCAGGTAATTGGCATAAAATCCCTGAGACTGCTCATAACTGGCTTTGTAAAAGTCATCCAGAAAACCTTTATAATATAGAAACGACCGGTTCCCCGTGACGATGATGTCTCCTTCCACAAAGGCAACAAACAAAAAAGCCATCGCCGCCAGCATGACAAACCAGTCCACTTTGCTGATCTCCTGCAGACTGAAAGCCGGAAGTCCCTTCATCCAGTTAATCTTCTTGATCTTCTCTTTCATCCTCCTGTTTTCCCTCCCCTTTTTCAAAATTCAGCCGCTCTTCTTCCACCACCAGCGGCCGGTCCAGCACTCTGGTATTGATGCTTAAAACATATTCTCCCAGAAAACCAATGAAAAACAGCTGCAGCGCCCCCAGGAAAAAAATGCCGATCAGCATGGGCGCGATTCCAGCAGAAAACCGGTCCCAATACATGATTTTCAGCACCAGATAGAAAATGCCCGCCAGAAAACTCAGCGCCGCCACGGAAAATCCCAGGAAGGTGGCCAGCCGCATGACCACTTTGGAATAAGAAGTAATTCCCACCATGGCATAATCATAAAGGGTATAAAAATTGTTCTTGCTCTTTCCGGCTCTTCTTTTTTGCTGGACGTAAGGAATCGCCTTGTAATCAAATCCAAGCTCCGCAATAATGCCTCTCAGATAGGGCATGGGATCATGAAGGCTGCGCACCACATCCACAAACGCTTTATCATAAAGGCCAAATCCGGTAAACTGCTCGATATGATCGATATCCGTAATTTTCCTAATCAGCTTATAGTAACAGGCGCGGATCCAATACATGATTCTTTTTTCTTTACTGGCCTTTTTCACGCCGATCACGATCTTATGTCCCTGTTCCCATTCCCGCACAAACTGTACGATCATCTCCACCGGATCCTGAAAATCCGCGCACATGCGGATCACACAGTCCCCCGTGGCTTGTTTCAGGCCGTGTACCGGGGAGCGCATCTGGCCGAAATTCCTGGCATTGAAAATGGCCTTGATTCTTTTATTCTCCCGGCACAGCTGCCGCAGTTTTATCTGGGTGCTGTCTTTGGAATGATTATCGATAAAAATAATCTCATAATCATACTCCGCCAGTTCCCCGGTGAGCACCCCCACAATGGCGTCTGCCAGCGGGATGACATTGGCCTCCTCATTGTAGGTGGGAATCACCACAGAAATTTTCTTTCTCATCTCATTGTTCTCCTTAACCACTCCACCGTCCGGCGGATCCCCTCCTCAAAGGAAAACGCCGGCTCAAATCCCGTATCCTCTTTCAGCGTCCGGATATCGGCGCACAGATTCATCACCGCTTCCGGCGGGTAAGGCCGCCGTCCGATGCCAGGCCGGATGGCCGGATCCACTGCGTCACGCATCTGGCCGATAAATTCACTAAGGCGGCGGGCCTGTCCGCTGCCCACACAGTAGACGGCGCCGTCACGTCCTCTCTCTCCGATCAGATAAAAAGCTCTGCCTGCATCTTCGCTGTACAGATAATCCCATCTCTGCCCGGCCGGCGTAAAAGAGGTCTCCTCTCCTCGCAGCATCTTACGGATGCTGTCGGAAATCATCGATGTCTCTTTATCGTAAATGCCGTACACGCTGAAGATCCGGGGCCAGATACATTCTATCCCCAGTTCCCTCGCCCGCAGAAAAGCCAGTTTTCCCGCCGCCAGCTTGCTGACGCCGTAGGGCGTCGTCGGATGCTCCGGCGCGTCCGGCCCGATGGATTCCAGATCCAGTACCCCATACTCCGCCTGGGACCCGGCGCCGATAAACCGGCCGCATCCCAGATCCTTTGCCGCCTGCAGCGCCTGCAGCGTATATTCGATATTTCTGCTTTGCAGCACGGTACTCTTATTTCTGTTTACCCCTGTATTTCCCCAGGCAATATGATAGAAGGTATCGCAGGAAGCGGTCACCTTTTCCGGCAGCGTTTCCATCTCCTCCAGAGAACAGTATATGGGATGCACCAGCGGACTGGCAGGGAGCCGGCCTTTTTTTGCGCTGTCTTTTTTGATTACCGCGCAGACTTCCACCCCGTTTCTGATACATTCCTCTGTCAGAGCCACTCCGATCATGCTGGTGGCCCCTGTTATCACAATTCGTTTCATTCTCATTTATGATTCCTCAATCAGGTCAATAACCATATTTTCCTTCAGCTCTTCCCGCTCCAGGAAAGGATACATATCTTCCAGAGGCGCCGAGACCATCCTGCCGTCCGGCAGACGTCTGGACGCGGTTTTGGGCTGGGTGTACTGTTTTTTGGTCACAAACACCTGACAGATCACAGCGCCCGGCTGATTCAGCACTCTGCCGATATCCTCTCCCAGAGATGCGCTGTCACGGCAGACAGCGTAGGGAATACCGTAGGCCCAGGCCAGTTTTTCCAGATCCGGGAAGCTTAAGTCCCCGCTTTCCGGCCCCACTCCCACCAGCGGCTCCCCAAAGAAATTCATCTGCGTCTGGCGGATCGAATGGTAGCCCTCGTTGTTGATGACAAAAATCTTGATCGGGAAACGATTCTGCACAATCGTCTGCAGTTCCTGCAGGTTCATCTGCAGACTTCCCTCCCCTGTCACACAGATTACTTCTTCCTTGGCCGCCCGGCAGACGCCGATGGCCGCCGGCAGACCGTATCCCATGGAAGCCGTATTGGGATTGGTGATAAAACGGGTTCTTTTCTTGATCACCGCGCTCTGGCTGCCGGCCACCCGTGAGGTTCCCACGCTGACCACCAGCTTGGCCCCTTCTTTCAGCCGGGAAGTCATCTCGTGGAAAAAGGCATAGATATTCGTCCTGCCCTCCTCCATCGTCCGGTAATGCTCCCCGGTCACCACCGGATATCGTTCCTTCCACCGCCGGCACTGTGCCAGCCAGTCCTTCCCCTGGAACAGCGGTCTTTCTTTGGAATATCCCTCTTTCAGCAGCAGGATCAGCATCTTTTCCATCAGCTCCAGCACATTGCCTACCACCGGCATATCCACATGAAGGCTGGGCTTTTTCAATTCCTCCCCATCGATGTCATTTAAGATCGTATAGGCCTCCCTGGCCCAGGTCTGATAGTAAAAACCGGTCTGCAGGAAGCTCTGTCTGCTTCCCAGGGAAAGCAGCAGATCACAGTTTTGTATGGCAAAATTGCCGGCCCGGTCGCCCGTTCCGCCATTTCGTCCCACATACAGAGAATGATCCGTCTCCACTGCGTCCACACTGCTCATCCCGGTCACCAGGGGAACTCCCAGAAGATCCGCCAGCCTGCGAAAGGAAGCATATCCCCTGGACAGCCTCACACCGTTTCCCACGAACACCACCGGTCTGCTGCTGCCCATAATCCGGTCCAGCACTCTGGCCGCCGTCTCCCAGGAAATTTTTTCCGGAATTTCATCCGCATCCTCTCCGGGATCATAGCGCCGCAGCTTTTCCGGCTCGATAACAGCCCCCTGCACATTGAGAGGCACGTCCAGCCACACTGGACCCCGGCGGCCGTGAAGAGCCAGATACAACGCCCGCTCCAGATGATAACGGATATCCTCTGCCCGCTCCACCATCACCGCATATTTGGTCATAGGAGCGGCGGAAAGAGTGATATCGTACTCCTGCACTCCCATGGTCCGCAGCTTCAGTCCGCTGCTGCGCACGGTGGTATCGTACCGTACCTGACCGGAAAAGACGATCATGGGAATGGAATCTGTCCAGGCACAGAGCACTCCGGTGAGCGCATTCACCGCCCCGGGACCGGAGGTAACACAGACCGCCGCCATCTGATTATCCACGCGGGCGTAGGCCTCCGCCGCCATGGCTGCGGCCTGCTCATGGTGATGATAGGTGCATTTCAGCACCGGGTGATGCCCGAAGGAATCATTCATGTGCATAGCGCCCCCGCCAGTCACCGTAAATACGTCGCGGATTCCCCGCTCCGCAATATAATCCGCGATATAATCTGAAACTTTCTTTCCCATCTTCTTCGTTCCCCTACTGATAATTGGGACATCTGTTCTCACAGACCATCCTCTTTCCCGATGCCTGCACCGGGATCTCATCCACATAAGTCACATCAATCACCGCTTCTTCTCCCAGATACCGTCGGTAGGAAGATACCACTTCCTCCTCATTGATCCGGTCGCGATCCGCATTCAAAAGCAGTTCATACCGCTTCTTTTCCCATTGAATACATTTTGCCTGATGAACGATGCCTTCCAGATTCAGCAAAACGTTCATGAACACATGGATGGAGAGAGGTTCCCCTTTGCAGTTATACAGCAAGGAACCTCTCCTGCCGTATATTTCCCGGAAGATCCCATGTTTTCGCCCTGCCGCGTCAACGGTCATTTCCAGAATTCCCGTATCTCCCGTATCGTAGCGGATCATGGGAAAGGCTCTGTTATAGTAATCCGTCACCACAATTCTTCCCAGTTCTCCGGGCCGCGCCGGTTCATCGCTGTCAAGCTTTAAGATTTCAATGTAAAAATTGTACAGATCTACGGTATATTCCTTCTGATCACCCAGGCCGATGGCGATAAATCCATTTTCATTATTTCCATAAGAACGAACCGGAGAAAAACCAAAGATTTCCGTCAGAAGATCAAAGGTGGCATCCGGCAGCGCCTCTCCCATGGAGAAAATCATCTCCACATCCCAGCGGGAAATATCCACCTGGTGCTCCCGGATATAGCGCGCCAGCGCCGTCAGCGCACTGGAATAGCTGACCAGCACCTGGATCTTCTGTCTGCGGATCCGCTCGCAGATCTTCGCCAGGGAATCCTCCCCCATATTGGAAATGTCAATCATCAGCAGATTGTTTTTCAAAGACTTCCAACGGCTGATGGTATTTTTCCCCTCGATCCATACCCGGAATTCTCCCCGCTTCATCCCCATGCGAAAGCCATTCAGTTCCATACATGAAATAAAATTCATATTGATACGGTCCATCTTGTCTCCGTCACAGAGTACGGTAAACGGCGCGCCTGTGGAGCCGCTGGTGGAAAGACGGTACGTTTTTTTCCCGCCTTCCTGCCATTCATCACAGAGGATCCTGTCAAAATTCTGATTATAGTCACTTTTATTCATCACCGGAAAATCTTCCAGTCTTTGCGCCTGCGCGTATCCCCGGTAAAATTCTGAATGGTTCTTTGCGAAACCCAGAATCGCTTTCAGCCTTCTGTCTTCATATTCCTGGCTGATACCCTCCAGGATCTCTCTTTTATTCACTTCTTTGAGCCGGTTCAGCCTGCCGCCGTGAATCCGGTCCAGCAGATTGAACGCCGCGCGCCTTACCACTTCACCTGTCTGCATACCACTCTTACCTCCTGATCTTTCCATAGCCCAGTATAATTACCGCCGCCACCCGCAATACGTTTGCCGCCAGCGCAGCGTAAGAAAACCCTATGATTCCGTCCCGCATGGTGAAAAGAACCACCAGCACCGCCATGATCACCAGATGGGAGGTCTGCAGGATCAGCTGCCAGGTCTCGCCGGTGAAAGTCAGTACCAGAATAAAAAGAAATGCGGAGTACAGCGCCAGAACCTGCGTCAGGTTCACCACCGTCACCAGAGTGCTGACCGCATCATATAAATCCGGATAAAAGATCCGGATAAACAGGGGCGTTCCAATCTGGCAACACAAAAAGAACACCGCTGCCACCAAAAATCCCGCTCCGGCAGCCAGAGTGAATTCTTTTTTATTCAGTGTTCTTTCCCGTCTGGTCAGATAGGAAATCACGATTGTATTGATGGGCGCCACCAGCAGCACCATGGTTTTCCCGATGAGAGAAACCACGTAATACCAGGTGACCGCTTCATTTCCCACCATATGCTTCAGCGCCAGCCGGTCCATATTCAGGGTGGTATTGGTGATCAGATAGGACAGCGTCAGAAAAAATCCTCTCACAGCAGCGGTACCAAAGTATGCGCTTTTCTTCCAGAACCTTCTGAAAACGCTTCCGGTGATTCCCACGTAAATCAGCGCAGCCCCCTCGCCCAGCAGGAAAATTAAAAACCAGTTCCCTGTCAGACGAAACAGGCCATAGCCTGCCAGATAACCGATACTGATCAGCGCATAATAAATAAAGTATTTCCGGTATTCCAGATTCAGCCGGTATTCCACATCGCCATAATACCGAAACGCCGTCATCAAAACGAGAAGCAGCGTCAGGGCCATGGTCAGACCGCCTCTCACCGAGGAGCCGGATCCCAGGATGGCAGCCACACCCCCCACGCCGGCAAACAACAGCAAAAGTCTGTCATAATCCCCGTTGGTCACGCTGCAGGTTCTGCGGACCACCAGGCGGCTGGTGTTCAGCGCCTGTCCCACAGAAGGACACAGGATACTGACCAACCCCATGATGTAAAGCACACTGCCCAGCTCTTCCTGCCCCATCCGGGCATTGAGAAGGGGATAGACGGCCAGCTGCAGAACGCCGTTCATCAGCAGCATGCCGCCCATGGTATAGGCTGTATTTCCCAAAATCTGTTTCCCCTGGGCTTTTTTCACCGTTTCTCCCCTGCTTTCCATCTGTTTTCAATGTATTTTCGTTTCCCGGAAGCCAGCACCGGAATCTCATCCACATATTCTACGGTAAGCTGTGCCCGTTCCCCCAGATACGGCCGGATCCGTCCCACGATATCATCCACATCCATTTCATCGCGGTCGCCGTTCAGCCACAGCGTATAACGCGCGGCGTCCTCCTGGATGAAGCGAAACTGTTTCACTCCTTTCACATCCCACATATTATTGGTGATGATATAGGGAGTCAGCGCTTTTCCGTCACAGTCGTAGATCAGATCGCTGCGCCTGCCGTACAATTCTGAAAGATACAGTTTGTATCTGCCGTTCTTCACCCTTTTCCTGGCCACCGCCGTATCCCCGTTGTCATACCGCAGAATGGGGAAAGCGTAGTTGTACAGATCTGTGATGACGATTCTTCCCAGTTCGCCGGGCTTAGCCGGTTCATCGCTGTCCATCTTCAGGATCTCATAATAGTAACTCTCCGTATCAATATGATATCCTTCCTCCACAGCGTCCTGGATCCCCATGATGCCGTTTTCCTCATTGGAGTACCAGGCTCTCACCGGACAATGGAACTGCGCCTGCAGATTCTTGCGAAGAGACGGGGCCATGGACTCGGAGATGGGAATGATGGCCGCCACCGCAAATCCACTGGTGTCTCTCCCGGTGCGGGTGATATAACGGCTGATCTGCTCCAGCGCGGAAGAATAGCCCACCAGGCATTTCACCTGTTTCTTTTCGATCTGCCGCAGCATCTGCTCCACTCCATCGTCATCCATATGAGAACTGTCCATCATGATCATATTCTCCATCAGAAGCTGCAGCCTGCCTTTTTTTACATTGTTGACCCAGACACGGATGAAGGCTTCTTTCATACCGATGTAATAGCCTCCCGCCGCGCTCAGGAAAATGCCTCCTGCCGTATTGTGATCGATCTTGTCCTTATTCTGCACCATCGTCAGCGGCGTACCGGTGGAACCGCTGGTGGACATCAACCGGTTGTCCTTCACATTTTTATAGGGCTGCGAAAGAAAATCGTCGTAATGCTGCCGGAAGGTGTCCTTGTTGACCACCGGCAGACTGGACAGGGGCGTGTCCTCTCCAAAGTCCTGATAATATTTCGTCGTCCTCACCGCATGACGGATCAGTTTCCTGATCTTTTCTTCCGTCCCCGCGATGGATGTTCCGTTTTTAAAACTGTTCTGTATCTGATTGTAATACTTTCGCACCTTTGATCCTCGCAGGCCGTCCAGCATCCAGAACCCGTACCATCTGAGTTTCTCATCCAATGCCATCTATTTCACCGCCTCTTTCAGCACCCGGATCATCCGGTCGATCATCGCATCCGTCATGCCGGGATAGACGCCGATCCAGAAGGTATCCGTCATGATCCGGTCCGTCACCGTCAGATCTCCCGCGATGCGGTAGCCCCTGCCCTCTCTTCTCATCTGGTCAAAACAGGGATGCTTCGTCAGATTTCCGGAAAACAGCATCCTGGTCTGCACGCCCTGCTCTTCCGCATACCGCACCACTTTGTTCCGGTCACAGCCCTCTTTGCAGGTGATCAGGAAACCGAACCAGCAGGGATCGGAATTTTCACAGGGTTCCGGCAGAATGAAGGAATCCTGCAGATCCAGAAGCCCTTCTTTCAGCCGGGCAAAGTTCTCTTTTCGCCGCACCACAAAGGACGGGAATTTTTTGATCTGAGCACATCCCACGGCCGCCTGCATATCCGTCGCTTTTAAGTTATATCCGAAATGGGAGTATACGTATTTGTGATCGTATCCCACAGGCAGCTCCCCGTACTGGCGGTCGAAACGGTGTCCGCACAGATTGTCCCGTCCCGGCGGGCACATGCAGTCCCGTCCCCAGTCGCGCAGAGAACGGATGATCTTATGCAGCAGCGGATCATTGGTATAGACCGCTCCGCCTTCTCCCATGGTCATATGGTGAGGCGGATAAAAACTGGATGTTCCGATATCACCCACCGTACCGGTCAGGCAGGTTTTGCCATCCAGGGTATACGTACTTCCCAGGGCGTCGCAGTTGTCTTCGATCAGCCAGAGGTTATGGTCGTCACAAAACTGCTTCACCGCCTTTAGATCAAAGGGATTTCCCAGAGTGTGGGCCAGCATCACACCCTTTGTCTTTTCTGAAAGAGCAGCTTCCAGTCTGGTTACATCGATATTGTACTGGGGGATGGTCACATCCACAAACACCGGCACGGCGCCATACTGTACCATGGGCGTCACCGTGGTGGGGAATCCCGCCGCCACCGTGATGATCTCATCGCCGGGACGTACCTGCCGCTCTTTCAGCAGGGGAGAAGTCAGCGCCATAAAAGCCAGAAGATTGGCAGAGGAGCCGGAATTCACCAAAGAACAGTATTTTACCTTCAGATATTTCGCAAACTCCGATTCGAATTCATCGGTATAGCGGCCTGCCGTCAGCCAGAATTCCAGGGCGCTGTCCACCAGATTCGTCATCTCCTCCCGGTCATATACCCGGGAAGCGTAAGGGATCCTCTCTCCCTCCTGATAAGGTTTTTTCTGATGGTACTGATCGCAGTAAGCCCCCACCATATCCAGAATCTGTTTCTTTGCCTCCTGCTCCGTCATATGTTCAAACATGTCATGCTTCCTCCATAAATTCTCTGATTTGCGCTTCCATACATGATGCCACATCGCCGCCGGAAGCGTATACCTGAAACCATTCCACCGTTTTCTTCACGGCTTCTTCAATATTCCAGCGGGGCTTCCAGCCAAATACCTGCCGCATCCTGGAACAGTCCAGTTTCAGGAAAGACGCCTCGTGGGGACCGTCCTGTGACTGGCTGATCCAGGTCTGTCCTTTCCCCCAGGCCCGGCAGAACAGTTCCGTCAGTTCTCCGGTGGTGATACAGTCCTCATCCGAAGGCCCCACGTTATAGTACCCTGCGTATTTCCCGTCTTCATACTGCCTTTTCGCAATCAGAAGATAGGCAAAGAGAGGCTCCAGCACATGCTGGAAAGGCCGGATGGACCAGCGGTTTCTCACCTTCACCGGCTCGCCTGCCATGGCCGCCCGGATACAATCGGGAATAATCCGGTCGTTGGCAAAATCTCCTCCTCCGATCACATTGCCCGCTCTGGCCGTGGATACCGCTGTCCCGGAACCATCGAAAAAAGAATTCCGGTAACTGTGGGTTACCAGTTCCGAACAGGATTTACTGTTGGAATAGGGGTCATAACCATCCAGCGGATCTGTCTCCCGGTATCCCCATTCCCATTCCCGGTTTTCATATACTTTGTCTGTGGTCACATTCAAAAAAGAGCGCACTCCCCCCAGGGCGCGCACTCCTTCCAGAAGATAGACTGTCCCCATCACGTTGGTCTCATAGGTATAGACGGGATCCTTATAGGAATCCCGCACGATGGGCTGTGCCGCCAGATGAAAAACGATCTCCGGCTTTGCCTTCTCCAGCACCTGCCACAGATGCTCCTTATCCCGGATATCCCCTGTAACGGACTCGATCCGCTCTTTGACCTTACACAGCGGAAAAAGAGCCGGCCTGGTAGGCGGCTCCAGAGAATACCCGGTCACCTGCGCCCCGGCATCCGCCAGGATCTTCACCAGCCAGCTTCCCTTGAAGCCGGTATGCCCCGTGACCAGCACTTTTTTCCCTTTATAAAAATCCAAATCTGTCATCATTTCCACACTTTCCAGGGAGCCTGGCCGCTCTGCCACAACTCCTCCAGTTTTTCTTTCTCCCGCATGGTATCCATACACTGCCAGAATCCATTGTGGCGGTAGGCATTCAGCTGGCCCCTCCTGGCCGCCTCCTCCAGCGGATATTTCTCAAATACCGTATCATCGCCCTCGATCAGATCCATGATCTGCGGCTCCAGCACCATGAATCCGGCGTTAATCCAGCCGCCGTCTTCCTTTTTCTTCTCTTTGAAATTGGTGATGGTGCCGTCCTCCAGGATATCCAGCACGCCGAATCTTCCTCCCGGCTGGGCCGAAGTGATGGTGGCCATCTTCCCGTGGGAACGGTGAAAAGCCACCAGATCCCGGATATTCACATCCGAAACCCCGTCCCCGTAGGTCAGAAGGAAGGATTCGCCTTCCAGATAGTCTGCAATTCTTTTGATTCGTCCTCCGGTCATGGTATACAGCCCGGTGTCGATCAAGGTCACCTTCCAGGGTTCGGAAATATTATTATGAACAATCATCTTGTTGTTCTGGGTAAAATCAAAGGTAATATCACTGTTGTGCAGATAGTAATCCGCAAACCATTCCTTGATCATATGCTGCTTGTATCCGCAGCAGATGATAAACTCATTATATCCATAAAAGGAATATAATTTCATAATATGCCAGAGAATCGGTTTTTCCCCGATTTCAATCATTGGTTTCGGCTTCAGATGACTTTCTTCACTGATCCTGGTACCGAAACCGCCGGCCAGAATTACCACTTTCACGTTCTTTCTCTCCCATGCATTTCTTGTGCTGCAGAATATCGACATCCTACACAGCTTATTTTACATGATTTGCCCCTGTGTTGACAAGAGTATAAGAGTCGGAATCCTGGTTATTCTTCACTGGAATACCATATTTTTCAGGATAATATTTTCCGAACACAGATTTTTTACGTAAAAGCAGTAATCACCCTCCTCTGTTATTTCCATATCCACTGAAAACTCCAGCTGTTCCTTTTCTTCCTGTTCTTCACAGCTATAGTTTACCGGATAAAATTTCCCCTGATAAACATACCCCATTTCCAGCGCCTGGTCGATTCTTATATTGTGCCGGTAGTAAAACAGACTTTCCGTCTGAAATGACAGATGTACTTTGTCCCCTTTCTCCAGATTCCATCCCTGAAGGATTTTCTCTTTTTCTTCTCTGGCAAGTGTAACCGTCCCGCCTATGGGAAGGCGGATCTCATGGGAAGGTGTGCCCCAGGTTACCTCCTGTACAAGTCCTGTCTTTTCACTGCTTTTGAAAACAAATCCCCGAGAAGCCGTCACCGCAGTCACACTGAGCAGGAAAAGCGCTGCAATCAGAACAACTTTTCGTTTTCTCATCTTCCCTTGCTTCCTCTTGGGTATGTATTTCCCTTTGCCGAATATAAAATCTGGTTCATACACTTTCCTCCCTTCTTCCCAACGCCCGGCCAGTTCCTTTCTTGCCCGTTCCAGTCTCTTACGGACTGTGGCTTCTGTAATTCCCAGCAGACTGCCGATCTCACTGTTGGAATATTCTTCCACATATTTTAAAGTCAGAATATCCCGGTAAATGGGTGACATATCAAGGAGAACCTTCACCAAATCTTCCTGTTCTCCCAGATCGTACCGGTCATAAACCCACAGCTGCGGCAGATGGCAGATCACCTCATCCTCTATGGCACTTTGCTTTTTTCGTTTCCTTTCCCGATACAGATTAATCGCCGTATTTCGAACTACAATCAGCACAAAGGAACGCGTCCTGTTATCCTCCGCTTCCGGAATCTGATCCATCCGGGAAATGATCTTCAGGAAGGCATCATGAACACAGTCCTGTGTACCCGGCACATCTCCCAGGATCTGCAGCGCCACATGATACATTGGCTGATAGATCCGCTGAAATTTGTCTTTCTCCCGCTCCGACTCCAGCATCGTCATATAAGAAAGCATTGTATTTTCCCCCTGAAATAAAAGAATCCTCTTGTTGTTTCTATTTATAACAAACAACAGAAGGATTCTGTGACATTTCATTTTCTAAAACACCTGCGATTTCAGGCAGAAAACGCTCATCTTTTTTCCCCGGCCAGCAGCATATAGGAAACCTTTTTCATCTCCTCCGGCTGCAGACAGAGCCCTATCTGGCGCTGAGCGCCTTCCAGCCCCAGCTCAAAAATCATCTGCACATACATCTGAGTCAGAGCTTCGCGGACATCCAAAAATTCCGTCTGGATGAACCCCGCGCAAACAGCCATGTCAAGCCAGGTTTCCCGGGTATACAGACTGCGCACCATCCCCTTCCCGGAAGGCAGCCCTCCGCGCTGCCACAGATCGCTCAACAGCAGCTTCCCCTGGGGAACCAGCACCCGCCCCGCCTCCCGAAAGGCCTTTTGGGGATCCGAAAAGACAGAAAAAGAGCACTCGGACACCAGGACGTCGAAGGATCCATCCCCGAAGGGGAGCGCTTTCGCATCTGCAGTCATAAATGTGAGATCCGGATATTTCTCCCGGCATTCGCCAATCCGCGCCTCTGAAAGATCCACCCCGATGACGCTTGCGCCGAATTCCCGTGCAAGCAGCGCTGCCGTCTCTCCCCTGCCGCAGCCAACTTCCAGCACCCGCCGGTTTTTCAGTTCGCCCCCCAGTGACAGAAGATGTCTGGTCAGAGGCGTTCCTCCCGGTCGGAGGGATCTGTATTCACTGGGATACTCCATTTTCCTTCCCCTTTCTCACTCTCATGCGTTTCTTGGGACTTCGCTTTTTAACATCTTCAATTCTTCCAGCGAAATACAGTTGGGAATGCTCCCTGATTTCACTGCATTCACACACTCCATATAATCCATCCACATAACGGATTCCACTTCTTCTGCTTGCAGACGCAGCTTCGTGATATCGATCTCTTTCCACAAAAGATAGACCCGGCTGACCTGCCGGTCTTTGAAGAGTTCCCCGTGAAACACCTCATCCCAGCAAATCCGGCGCAGTCCTTTATCTTCCAGTTCCTCCGGCCGCGCAGTTACTCCCAGTTCTTCTTCCAATTCCCGCAGAGCAGATTCCAGATAACCGCAGCCCGCCGGAATATGGCCGGCGGAAGAGATATCGTAGCAGCCGGGATGAGAATCTTTCTTGGCGCTTCTTTTTTGCAGCAGCAGATCCATCCCGCTTTTTCGATTTTTTCTGGCGATCCATACATGGGAAGTCCGGTGAAGCAGCCCTTCCCGGTGTATCAGGGCGCGCTCCTTTACCTCCCCCGTAGGATTCCCCTTTTCGTCCACAATGTCCAGCAGTTCCATCTTCTTTCTCCTCCTCTTATCCTTTGAAATGAACCGTGATGGAACAGATTTCCGCAATAGTTCCCACCCGCATATTCGGACCGAAGACCCCCACTCCGGAGGTGACGATACTGTGCATATCATCTTTTTTCAGATACCCGCAGGCATTTTCCCACATCATAGCAGTGAGGATATTGCCAGGAAACATCTGCCCGTCGTGGGTGTGCCCGCACAGATCCAGATCTGCTCCGGCATCAGCCAGTTCCTGCAGCTCCCCTGGCTCATGATCTATCACAAAAATCGGCTTTGACAAGTCCAGCCCCGACGTAATCTCTCCCGGCGTCCGGCGCACCGTGATTCCCCGCCCGGGCTTCTTGGCATCCGGCCGTCCGTAGAGAACGATCTCATCGGCAATCATCACACTTTCATCACGCAGCAGTGTAATCCCAGCCTGTTCCAAAAATGCATCCATCCGGATGTCGCTTTCTTTTTTCCCTTTGCTCCTGAACGTAAATCCGGCCAGAATTTTCTCCTGAATATCATGGTTCCCATAGCAGGCATAGACGCCGTACCTGCTCTGTATACCCTTTAGAATGGATGTCAGTCTTTCCGGATTCTCCAGCGCCTCGTACTCATTATCAAAGATATCACCGGCGATCACCACCAGATCCGGATCTTCCCGATTGATTTTCTCTACCATCCGTTCCATATGACGGCATCCGATATTGTAGCCCATATGCAGATCGGCCGCCAGCACGATTTTCATCTCATCTATAGACTTCGTTTCCTTTTCCACGGTAATCTCATATTCCGTAGTCCGGATGATCCGCGCATTGACAACGCCCCAGAGGCTGACCGCAGTGATCAGCAAAATGCAGAACCCGCCGGCCAGGACAAACGTACGGGGTGAACGCAGTTTTTCCTGATTGACCCATCTGCATCTTTTCAGGAAAAAGCGCAGGATATCGGCAGCCGCCACTGTCAGTATCACATAGGCCAGCACTCCCAGCCAGTAATTGCCCACATGCATAAAAAAACGCTTCGCCTCTCCTGCCGGCAGTAAAAAACCTGCCAGCAGAGCGCTGGCGAAAAAAAGATAAATCACGGATACCAGGATCTTTACCCGCCGTTTGCCCAGACAAGGATGAACGGCTTTCAGCCAGCGAAACAGCCAGCGGATAAGATAAATATTAACTAAAATATACACCGGCGATAAAAAAACGGCAATCATGATGGTATATTCCTTTCCGCCTGCCACGCCATATGGTTTCTTTGATCATAATCAGTGATTCCCTTTCCCGTATTGGGGAATCTGGCAGACCATGCCGTATCTCCTGCAAACAGAATTACCAATGCAGCACAGATCGGAATCAGAACGTTTTTTGGAATCTTCCGGATCCAGTTATCAAGAACAGGAGCCGCCACATACACAAACGCCATGCCGCCTATGCCAAACACAAACAATCCCTCCGCACAGATTCTTCCGTTGAGATTCAGGAAGTATCCGCTGTAATCCCACCATTTTTTCCCGTCGTGAAGCGTCTCCAGCAGCCAGGATGTACTATACTCCACGACACCGCACAGCAGAACAATCAGCATAAATTCCAGGGCAGGACGCTTTCTCGCTCTGTGAAGCAGCGTCAGGATCAAAATCCCGCCGCTGCCATAGATGGGGAGCCACGGTCCGTGCAGGACGCCGCGATTGACAAAGGTACCATCGGTAATCAGATGGAGACTTACTTCCCATCCCCATCCCACAAAGGAAAAAATGAAAAACAAAAGAATCAAAGAACAAACGGAATAGTGGCGCAGATAATAAATAATTTCAATCCACTTTCTCTTCTCTTCCTCTGCTATGGGAAACAGCCGTCCCGGATAAACCTTCTTCTCCACTGCCGCCTTCAGCGCCATGATCTGCAGCTGCTTGGCCTGCCCTCTTTCATATTCCCGTTCTTTCGGACTGTATTTCAGCAGAATCCCCAGGTATTCTGCAAAAAATCTTGCTATTCCCTTTCGCTCTGCGAATGTTTCCTCAGGCTGCTCCATAGCGGCAAAAACATCCGCATATGCCAGGCGAAGCGTTTTGTCTTCCGGCTGTTCATACAGATACCGGTCATGAAGGATAGCTATATTTTCCACCCGTTCATCCAGGGCAAGTTCCCTTAAACGAACGTAATATTCACAGAAAACAGCGTTTCTGTAAGGCGTTACAAACAAAACATCCGACAGTCCGAACGTTGCCATGCCCAGTATATACCAGCCGATAAAAGACAGATCCAGCACAAAACATTCCCATTTATGACCGTTCATCATCCTTCTGGACAATGTAATGGCCTCTTTTGCTGTGACATCCGGATTTTCTGCCACAATATAAGGTACCAGAAAATAAGAATAGTGCTTAATAATGCCCCCCACGATGGTAAACGTCCACAGAAAACGTAAGATCCATTCCACAAACAAGACCCTGGCCGCCTTGCACCATCGTTTCACCCGCAGGAGAAACAAAAAGCGCTGAAAAGGTACTTTTTCATATGTCCGGCTCTCCAGAAAAATCCGCGCAGACACCACGCAGAACAGATTCTGGACAAAAAACCAGAAAACAAATACCACCGCCAAACCAGCCAGCACCATACACCATTCGCCAGCTGTCTGCGATCCCACGAAGGAATTTATGGCGGCTGCCAGCCTTCTCTCAAAGGTTCCGGAAGTAATACCGTTAATCAACGGCCCAAGTACCCCCCTTCTCGGGGCGCTTCCATCCGCAGCCGTTTCCGGAATCTGCAGATGGAGCACACTGTCAAAGTTGGAAGATTCCGAACTTAAAAACAGCGCGATCAGACATACCGCCACAAACAGCAGATAATGTTTTTTTAAAGATTTTCTGGCCTGTGCTTTTATCTCTTTTCTCATGTTTCCCCTCTCATATATGACGATTTTTCCTCTTCGTTCTTTTCCATCATACAGGATTTTGCGAGGATTACAAGAGATCTGCATTTAATTTAAGAATTTCGTAAGAAAGGTCAGCGCTCGACCGTCAAAATCTTCTCACATCACCACTTCATATCCTTCCCGTGACAGTGGAATCACGCGGCTGGCGTATTGCGGCTGTTCCTCCTGATAACGTGTGATCACAGAGTAATCCCCCCAGAAGTGCATGGGAAATACGGTTTGGACGTCGATCTGCCCCAGAAAATAATCCATACCCAGCCGGTACCATTCCTCCTGGCGGGGATCCAGAGGAGCAAAAGCAACATCAATCTGTCCGGCCTTTTCCTTTAAAAGTCCGATTTCCCGCTGGTAACTGGCCGTCATATTATTGTATTCCTGTTTGGATTCTCCCTTCCAGACCCACCAGTTCAGATCGCCGGCATGGTAAATTTTCTTCCCCTGATACTCTGCCAGAAACGCCACTCCGCAGTCTGTGGAATGACAGGTATAAAGTCGAATGTCCTCTCCGCATCCGTCTTTTGTCTGCCAGGACTGATGCGGTTTCAAAAATGTCACCCTGCCGCTTTCTTTTTCCGATAGACCGCACCGTTTCACTTTGTGGCGTACCTCTGAAGCCAGAATATACTCCACCTGGGGATAATCGGCAAATCTTTCGAAAATCTGCGGATTAAAATGATCCCCATGGCTGTGGCTGACAAACACCAACACCTTCTTTTCGGGAGAAACATATGGAATCTCTCCCCTGTAGTAGTCAAACAGCCACACACAATTTTCCCACTCCATTAAAAAACCACTATGGCCGATATAGGTCACTTTCATAACGTTCCATCCCTCCTACGTGTACTCTCCTGTACGATCAGCCGGCTGTCCAGCTTCACTTCTTTTTGCACGGCATCTTTTCCCTTTTCCATCAGTTCCGTCAGCAATTGAGCAGCTTCCCTGCCTGCTTCTTCAAAATGCAAATGTACCGTCGTCAATGCCGGATCTGTCACGCGGGACAAAGTACTGTCCCCGATCCCTGCGATCTGTATATCATCCGGCACTTTTTTTCCCACAGATTTGATGTATTGCAGCGCGCCGACAGCGATGGTATCAGTGGCACAGATGACGGTATCCAAATCGGGAGCCCGCTGCAGAAGTTCCTGCGCCTGCAAAAAGCCAGATTCCATCTGAAACTGACATTCCAGGATATTTCCTTCCGGAAGGAATCCTCCGGCGGCCGCTACTGCGTCCTGCACCCCCCGCAGACGTTCCCTTCCCACCGCTTCATCCCGTCTGGTCACTCCCAGATAACCAAAACGACGGCCGGTTTTCGTCAGATACTCCGCCAGATTCCGCGCCGCCTGATAATCATTGTGATAAACACAGGAATAACCTTTGAGATATTGGCTCAAAATAACAATGGGAACGGAAAGATTTCTCAGCGCCTTTCGATGCTCTGCTGTAAAAATTGTACCCAGCAGAATAATTCCATCTACATGGTTTTCCCGGAACAAGGTCAGAAAACGCAGCTCCTCTTCTTCCTGGTTTTCCGTGCAGGCCAGTAAAATCTGATATCCTTCCCGGGACAGCGCCTTGCTGATTCCTGATACCATACGGCTGATGGAATCCGAATTAATTTTCGGGATGATCACTCCCACAAAATTCGTTTTTTTACTGCGCAGCGTCTGAGCGGAACTTAAAGGCCGGTATCCTGTCTCTTCGATAACCTGCCGGATCCTGACTTTTTTCTCTTCGCTGACGTACCCCTGATTCAGATAACGGGACACGGTCGCCCGGGATACCCCTGCCAGTCTGGCAATTTCATTAATATTCATACCGCAGCTTCACTTTCTTTCTTATTCATACAGATACGAGAACGATTTCACAAAAATTTTAGCATCTGCAAACCAGGATGTCAACGCAAGACCCTGCCATTGATCATCTGCACTATTGCACAAAAAAGAATAGTAAATTTTGTCTGGTATTTCTGTTTACTTTTTGACCATCTTCCGTTACAATAAAATCATCTTATGAGAACGTTCTCATATAAAAAAATGATTCTCCAACAAATTCTTTTATTTATAAGTTTTTTATATATGAGAACGTTTTCATTATATTTTAAAATGCAGGAGGGAAAAAATATGGATTATGGAAAAGCGGCAAAGGAAGTCTGCGACCATATCGGCGGCCGGGAAAATATCATCTCCGCCGCACACTGCGCCACCAGACTGCGTCTGGTGATCGCGGACAATAAAAAATGCAGCAAAGAAGCGCTGGAAAATATCGATGGAGTAAAGGGGGTGTTTGAAGCAGCCGGACAGCTGCAGATCATCTTTGGTACCGGCACGGTCAACAAGGTTTACGATGAATTCGTCAAACTGACCGGCATCAGCGAAGCCAGCAAAGACGAGGTGAAACAGGCGGCAGCCAAAAAACAGAATCCATTCAAACGGGCCATCAAAACGCTGGGAGATATTTTCGTACCCATTATTCCCGCTATCGTCGCCAGCGGACTTCTCATGGGTCTTCTGGAAGGTCTGGCCAACGTATGGCCTTCCATGACGGAATCCGGAACTTATACCATCATTCATCTGTTCAGCAACGCGGCCTTCGTATTCCTGCCCATTCTGATCGCCATCAGTGCCGCCCGGACTTTTGGAGGCAACCTTTTCCTGGGCGCCGTCATCGGTATGATTATGATCCATACGGATCTTTTGAATGCCTGGAGCGTAGCCGGCATGGATCCCGCTGACATCCCCACCGCTTCCGCGTGGTTCGGACTGTATGACATCAATCTGGTGGGCTACCAGGGACACGTGATCCCCGTAGTCATCGCCGTGTGGCTGATGTCAGCCCTGGAAAAGAAACTGCACAAAATTGTACCGGAGATCATCGACCTGTTCGTCACCCCTCTGGTGACGGTACTGGTAACCGGCTACCTGACACTGACGGTCATCGGTCCGGTCTTTTCCACCATCGAAAACTACGTTCTGGCCGGAGCCCAGGCACTGATTGCCGTTCCCTTCGGTATCGGCGGCTGCCTTATCGGCGCCGCGTATGCTCCCACCGTGGTGGCCGGTGTTCATCATATGTACAACGCCCTGGAAGCCGGCCTTTTAAGCAGCACCGGATTAAATACCTGGATGCCGCTGGCCACAGCCGCCAATGTGGGCCAGGGAGCCGCCGCACTGGCGCTGGCGCTGAAAACAAGAAATAAAAAGACGAAATCCATCGCGCTTCCCGCATCCCTTTCCGCTTTCCTGGGGATTACAGAACCGGCTATCTTCGGCGTCAACATCCGCTACATGAAACCCTTTATCGCCGGCTGCATCGGCGGCGCCTGCGGCGGTCTGGTGGCCGGACTGTTCAAAGTAGGCGCTACCGCTTACGGCATCACCGGCATTTTCGGTTTTCTGATCACCACCGATTATGCTTTCCAGTATGCTCTGGTGATGCTGGTATCCTTCGCTGCCGCTTTTATCGTTTCCTGGATCTTATACCATGACCCGAAAACAGCGACAGACGTACCTGTTCCCGAAACCGGACACACAGAAGAAAAGACAGCAGCCCTGCCAAAAGGAAATCCGGCATCCACCATCGTCGGCAGTCCCATGGAGGGCCGTTCTATCCCGCTGTCCGAAGTCCCCGATGATACCTTCGCCTCCGGAGTACTGGGAAAGGGCATGGCTGTCATACCGGAAAGCGGAAACATCGTCTCTCCCGTCAACGGAACCGTCACAGTCCTTTTTGACACCGGCCATGCCATCGGCATAACTTCCGAAGACGGTATGGATCTGCTGATTCATGTGGGTATCAACACAGTGGAATTAAAGGGAGCCCCCTTCACCGCTCATGTTTCCCAGGGCGATACCGTGAAAGCCGGACAGCTGCTGCTGACTGCCGACCTGGAGCAGATCCGTCAGGCCGGTTACGACACGACCACACCGGTGATCATCACTAATTCCGACAGCTATAAGCAGGTTGTCATGACTGCAAAACCGGGAGATATTTCTTTTATGGATCCGATACTGGAGGTGGAAAAGGCAAATGAATGAAACGAATGAAACGTATCGACTTTATTTTCATCTGACGCCGCCCGCCGGCTGGCTCAATGATCCCAATGGATTATGTGAATACCGCGGCAGATATCACGTTTTTTTTCAGTATGCGCCAGAAAGCCCTCTGGGCGGGCGCAAATTCTGGGGGCACTATGTGTCCCCGGATCTGATCCGCTGGAAGTTCCTCGGAACGGCGCTGTGTCCTGATACGAAATGGGACCGGGACGGAGTCTATTCCGGCAGCGCTTTCACCGAAGACGGTTTTCTGGAACTGTTTTATACGGGAAATGTAAAAGAAAAGGGAGATTTTGATTATATTTCTGCTGGCAGAGGGGCAAATGTGTTGTATACTAAAAGCAGCAGTGGAGAAACCTTTAAAGAGAAAAATCTGCTGCTTTCCAACGAAGATTATCCTGCATCCTATACCTGCCACGTGCGGGATCCCAAAGTGTGGAAAGAAAACGGACAGTATTATATGATTCTGGGCGGCCGCCGGAAAAATGACCAGGGCGCTGTCATGATCTATTCTTCACCGGACAAAAAAACCTGGTCGCTGTGCAGGGAAATGTCCACCCGTGAGCCTTTCGGCTACATGTGGGAATGCCCGGATCTTTTTGAGATGGCAGGAACCCGTTTCCTCTTATGCTGCCCCCAGGGTCTGGAGGCGCAGCAGGAGCGGTACCAGAATCTGTATCAGTCCGGTTATTTCGTCTGCGACGACTTTACGCTGGAAGATCAAAAGGACTATGTCTGCATTCCCGCAGACTTCCGTGAGCTGGATTACGGCTTTGACTTCTATGCCCCGCAAACCTTCACTGACCAAAAAGGGCGCCGCATCCTGATCGGCTGGGCAGGCATGTCGGAAGAGACGGATTACGGAAGTGAACCGACTGTCCGTGAGGGCTGGCAGCATTCCCTGACTGTTCCGCGTCAGCTTTCCTGGTCAGACGGTGTTCTGCACCAGTATCCCGTCTCTGAACTGGAGCAGCTGCGCTGTCGGAAGCTTTCCCTGGACAGCGACTTTATCGAAGCGCCGGCCTTTGATCTATGTCTGACTTTTGGCGGTTCTGATCAGTCTGTTCGTTTCAATGATGATCTGATTCTGACATGCCGGGAAGGACTGGTGACTCTGACTTTCTTAAACGGTACCGGATGCGGAAGAACTTCCCGCTGTGCACGGCTGAAACAGCCGGACGGCCATATGGAAAATCTGCGGATTTTAAAGGATACCTCTTTGCTGGAAATTTACATCAACGATGGAGAACTGGTATTTACCACGAAGTACTTCCCCAAAAATACGAACCGCACCGCCGTCACGGTCACCGGAACCGTTCTGGACGCGCAGTTCTGGGAACTTCGCAGGATGGAGGTAGAAACAGATGAAAACGAAAAAAAATACTCTGCTGGCAATCGGTGAAGCACTGATTGATTTCATTCCCGGACAGACCGGAAAACACATCAAAGACGTATCGTCTTTTCACCCGGTAGTGGGCGGCGCGCCAGCCAATGTCTGCGGCGCTTTCGTCAAACTTGGCGGCCGCGCCCGGATGATTACCCAGCTTGGCATGGATCCTTTCGGCGATAAGATACTGGAAGATTTCCGCCGCTGCGGCATCGGCTGTGAAGCAGTCAGCCGGACAGAAAAAGCCAATACTTCACTGGCTTTCGTAGCGCTGAAAGAGGATGGAAACCGGGAATTTTCCTTTTACCGCAAACCCGGGGCCGATATGATGCTGGATCCTTCCCGGATCTTGCCGGACTGGTTTGACGATGGCTTCGGCCTGCATTTTTGCTCTGTGTCTTTAGGGGATTATCCCATGAAGGAATCTCACCGCAAAGCCATCTCTCTGGCAGAAAAAGCCGGTATGCTGATCAGCTTCGACCCGAACCTGAGAAGACCTCTCTGGAATGACGATGAAGCTTTAAAAAAAGCTGTTCTGGAATTCCTTCCTCTGGCAGATGTACTGAAACTTTCTGATGAGGAATTGTTTTTCCTCACCGGCTGTCACGATATCGAAGAAGCCAGGCCTTTACTCTTCCAGGGACGGGTACAGCTGATCGTCTACACGGAAGGCGCAAAAGGCGCTTTTGCCTGCACCCGGGAGGCCTGTGCCCAGTCCCCTGGCATATCGGTAAAAGCAGTCGATACCACCGGAGCCGGCGACGCCTTTATCGGCTCTTTCCTGTATCAGCTTTTCAGCCGGGGGCTTGACGCAAAAACCCTTTCCACCCTGTCTGCCAGGGAGCTGGAAACCATGCTGGACTTTTCCAACCGTTACTGTGCCTGCAGTGTGCAAAAGGAAGGAGCCATCGCCTCCTATCCCGCTGCCGGAGATATGCAGTGTCCGTAAACTGCCGGAAGGAGCGCCGTCAGCGCTCCTTCCCTTTTCTTTTATTCTCCTACAGAACCGCCTCCACCAGCGTTCTGGTATATTCCGTCTTAGGCTGCATAATCACCTCATCCGGCGTCCCCTCTTCCACGATTTTCCCTTCATACATAACCAATACCCGATCACAGAAATTCTGTACCAGAGCCAGATCATGGCAGATAAACAGGCAGGCCATTTTCTGCTCTTTCCTCAGCTGCGTCAACAGTTCCACAATCTGTCTTTGTACGGTGACATCCAATGCGCTGGTGGCCTCATCGCAGATCAGGATCTCAGGCTGCATCGCCAGGGCTCTGGCAATGGCCGCTCTCTGACACTGACCGCCGCTGACCTCATGGGGATACCGCCCGGCAAATTCTTCCTTTAAACCGCATCTTAGCAAAAGTTCCCGCACCTGCCGTCTGGCCTCCTGTCTGGAAATCCCGCTGTTTCGCAGACCTTCACCGATTCCGTCTCCCAGCGTACGCCGCGGATCAAAGGATGCAGCCGGCGACTGAAACACCATCTGAATCCGCTGGTAAATCTGCCGCAGACGTTTCCCTCTCACCTCTGTAATATCTTCCTGCCCCAGCAGGATCCTGCCGGAATCCGTTTTGATCAGCCGGGTAATCATCCTTGCCGCCGTACTTTTCCCCGAGCCCGATTCTCCTACGATACCCAGGATTTCTCCCGGATACAGGCAGAAACTCACATTTTTCACCGCTGCCAGATCTTCCTGTCCACCTCTTTTAAATATCTTGGTCAGATTTTTCACTTCAAGTACAGGTTCCATCTATTTCCTCCGAAGCCGGGGCGCTGCCAGAAGCAGTTCCCGGGTATAAGCTTCCCTCGGTTCCCGCAGTACTTTTTCTGCTTCCCCGTATTCCACTGCTTCTCCTTCCCGCAGCACCAGTACCGTATCCGCCATGGCAGATACCACACCGATATTATGGGTTACCAGAATAATGGACGTACCGTATCTCCTGCGAAACAAAAGCATTTCTTCCACCATCTGTTTTTGTACCGTCACATCCAGCGCACTGGTCGGTTCATCCGCCAGCAGTACGGAAGGATTGGGCAGCATGGCCATCGCGGCGCCGACACGCTGCTTCATACCGCCGGATAATTCAAAGGGATAACTTTCCAGAATCCTTTTGCTGTCAGAAAATCCCAGACTGGCCAACAGTTCGCCGGCCCGCCGGTCCGACTTCTGACGATTCAGTTTTTCATGCGCTGCCAGACTTTCGTATATCTGATCCCCTATGGTACGGACCGGGCAAAGGGAATCACCGGCATCCTGGAAAATCATACCTATTTTCGCCCCCCGGATCAAACGCATCCTGCGTTCCGGTACTTCCGGAAGATTCTGTCCTGCAAACCAGATATCTCCCTTCGTCACCATCCCGCCCTGTCCCAGTATCCCCAGCGCCGCCCGGATCAGCGTGCTCTTTCCAGAACCGGATTCTCCCACAATACCCAGAATTTCTCCCGGACAGAGGGAAAAGCTGATATCCCGGACAGCCGGTCTGCCGTTATAACTGATTTCCACCGAATCATAGCTCAGTCTTTGTTCCATCTATCCACTCCATACTCAGCTGATATCCAGATCTGCCGTGATCTCATAATAATCGCAGGGATGAGCCGTAAGCCCGGTCACATTGGCTCTGGAAATCATGGTCATCCGCAGATGGGAACAGAACACATAGGCATTGTCGTCCAGGATAATCTGCTGCATCTGCACCGCAAGTTCACTGCGTTTTTCCGCGTCAAAGGTTCCTGACAGTTCCGCGGCCAGTTCTTCCAGCTGATCATTGTGGTAATGACCGTCATTCTGTGCGGAATCATCCAGGCAGTGATAGTTGAAAAAGTACTCCGGATCTCCCGTGGGCGCCGTCACAAAAGCACTCACGTAGATATCCCATGCGGAAGTATCCACCCGGATACTGTTGTGATCCGCCGTATTGTTAATCTCCACATCAAAACCAATATCACCCAGTGTGGCCTGAGCCGCTTCCGCCAGCAGCGGCAGTTCCTGCCGGCTGGGATAGGTCAGCCACCGCAGCGTCAGTGTTTTTCCGTCTTTCTCCCTGACACCGTCGCCATCTGTATCCTTCCACCCGGCCTCCTCCAGAATCTTCGCAGCCTTTTGGGGATCGTAGGAATCCTCCCTCACCGCTTCCCCGCCGAAGGTAAAGCTGTCGGGATACACGCCTGTGGCCGGATATCCGTTTCCACCCAGCAGCGTTTCCACAAAACTTTCCTTGTCAATTCCCAGCACGATCGCTTCCCGTACCGCCGGATCAGATGTGATCTCGCTTTCATAATTCATGGCGCCGAAAAAGACCCGGCTGGTGGCTGTGCTGCTGAATGTATACTGATCGTTGTCAAAAAGAGGATAGCTGGCATAAGGCATACCGTAAGCCGCATCGATCTCGCCGGACTGCAGCGCCATGGTCAGCGTATCACCGTCGGAAATAGTGCGCACAGTAATCCTGTCAATCTTCGGTTCGCCATCCCAGTAATTTTCGTTTTTTACCAGTTCCAGACGGGTATCTGTCTCCAGAGATACCGCCTGGTAAGGCCCCGTACCGACGACGATTCCTTCCTCGCTGATTCCGGCGTCCATATCGATGATACAACCATAGGGATCGGCCAGATAATTGATCAGCGCCGGCACCGGTTCCTCCGTCCGGATCGTCAGAGTCTGTCCATCCGCTGTAATCTGCGCTATATGCAGATCGCCGGCTGCCCGCTCATGATCCGCTGTCAGCGCGTCCAGACATTCCTTTACCGCCTCAGCATCCATGGGACGTCCATTGGAAAATGTCACGCCATCCCGCAGCGTAATCACCCAGGTCAGCTCATCCGGATTCTGATAGTCGGTGGCCAGCCAGGGTTCGATTTCCATGGTATCTGAAAAACGAAACAGCGTCTCCCCCACGCCGTAACGGATACAGGGCCAGCCTCCGCTGTCTTTGTGGGGATTGATGTCTGCCTCGCCGTTCTCGGCATTAAAAGTTGTATCTCCGAAAATAAAGGTCTTTTCTTGGGCTTCTCCTTCACTTTTGGCAGTCTCTTCCTGTCCCTCCTGCGCGCCGGGACTGCAGGCTGTCAGAAGCGATGCCGTCAGAACCGCTGCCAGCAGCAGAGCGCTTTTCCTCTTTTTCATTATCTTTCCTCCTCGTCATCCTTGTCTGCTTCCATTGCCGGGATCCGCATAATCCCGGATCGTATCTCCCAGCAGGTTAAACAATACAACAGAAATAAAAATGGCAATACCCGGCGTCAGCACCGTCCAGGGATAAGTCTGCAGCATACTTCTTCCTTCGCTCATCATACTTCCCCACTCTGCCGTGGGCGGTTTTGCGCCCAGCCCCAGAAAAGACAGGGCCGCAATCTCCATCATCATGGTCCCGATATCCAGCATAGCTGTCACCAGCACCGGCCCGATGATATTGGGAAGAATATGCCGAAACAAAATCTTCAGCGGTGTGCTCCCCGCAAGACGGGCTGCCGCGATATACTCCGAATTTTTCACCGCCAGGGTCTGTCCCCTGGCAATCCTCGCATATTTGGGCCAGCTGATCACCGCCAGGGCAATCACGGCATTTCCCACGCCGCCGTTTAAAACAGCCGCAATCGCCAAGGCAAACACCAGACCCGGAAATGCCAGACAGATATCTGCGATGCGCATAATGATACTGTCCGCCGCCCCCTGAATGTAACCGCAGATCATACCGATCAGAGTCCCTGCGGCTGCAATCACTGCTACCAGGATCAGTGCGGAAAATATGCTGACCCGGGCACCGACGATCACCCTGGAAAGCATATCCCTTCCATACCGATCCGTACCAAAAAGATGACCGGCTCCCGGCGGCTGAAGCGCCGCAGAAAGATCCTGCTGATTGGGATCGTAAGGACATAGCGTTTCAGCAAATATGGCCGCCAGAATCAACAGGAGCACCAGCGCTCCGAACAGGATCAGCCTGGCTTTGGTGTGATTTTTTTTTCTTCTCTGCCCGCGAACTGTTACCTTACCGCTGCTCATGCGTCCTCACCTCCCGGCCGGATTCTGGGATCCAGCAGACTGTAAGTCATATCAGTGATCAGATTGACCGCCACGTAGATCAGCGCCATCCAGACCACATAGGCCTGGATGACGGGATAATCCCGCATATTAATGGCGTCCACTGCCAGCTTTCCCACCCCGTCCCACATGAAAATGGATTCCACGATGGCCGTTCCTCCCAGGAGATTTCCAATGGAAAGGGCCAGCAGCGTGAGGATCGTAACCAGCGCCGCCCGCAGCACGCTTTTTCGCATCGTCACAGAAAATTTCACGCCCCTGGCCTTTGCCCCTGTCACATATCCTTTACTCAGTTCATCCAGCACCGCGGCCCGCACCTGCCGCAGATATTTGGCTGACATGGCAATGGCCAGCGTAAGGGTGGGCAAAGCCGCGCTGCGCAGACTGATCCCTTCTGAAATCACCGGAAACACTCCCAGCCGGATGGCAAAAAAATACATCAGCACCAGAGCTACAAAAAAATTAGGCAGGCTGTTGCCGATAAAGCTGCATACCCGAATCAGATAGTCGATAAATCTGTTCTGCTTCACCGCAGCGAGAATGCCCAGCGGGATCGAGATGATCACCGTCAGCAGAACGGAAGTCAGGGTAAGAAACAAGGTTGCCGGAAGTTTGGAAACAAACTCCGTAAACACATCTTCACCGGAAATATAGCTTTCCCCCAGATCACCTCGAAGAAACCTCCCCAGCCAGTTGACGTACTGTATCAGAAAAGGCTTATCCAGTCCCATCTCTTCTCTTTGCGCCTCTATAACTTCCTCGGACAACGCTACACCGGAAGTATCCGCTTTTTGCAGTACGGCGTCGCTTCCAGCGATCCGCATCATGGCAAAGGACAGAAAAGTGACGCCAAACAGAATGGGAATCAGCATCAACAGTCTTCTGAACAGTATTTTTTTCATCTGCCGCGTCCTCCTTTCTCTTCCTTCGCCCGCCTGTCACACATGAAAACGATCGTACTCCCTGCAGCAGTCGATACAGTATTTTTTCCCGTTTACCAGACGGATCCAGTTGCTTCCCGTCCGTTCATGGCATTTCTCACAGATAACAGAGTCAAAAATCCTTGCCTTTTCCGGCAGGGGAATCTTCGTCTCTTTCACATCGAAAAGTTCCTCCGGCTCCTTACTCTGCAGATATTGAAAGGATTCCTCCCGCGTCATTCCCGCCGGCCGTTCCCGCAGTACCAGGCGTACCGACTTTCCCGTTGTCCTGTTATAAAAGGAGAAAGCCTGTTTCCCTGTCATATGAAACAAAAGGTTTCCCTTCCCTACGCTGCATCCCAGGATCACCTGGATGGCATCCACTCCGCAGGCGTCATTTTCCGAGATACAGACCACCTCTTCATCCTTGGGCGATACCAACTCCAGCAGCTTCACAGCATACCTCGCCGCCTGATAACCAATGGTCAGACCGCCGCATTCATGTCCGTGGAAGTCTGCGCATTTCTTCCATAATTCTTTTTTATCCATAGTCTGCCCTCTCTCTGTGATTTTTTCTATTTACATTCCCGGCTTTTGAACCCGCAGCATAAACAGCGGAACCGGATTATAGAATTCATCCTTTTCCACGTAAACCCTGCTGCTGATTCCCAGATCAATGGAAAATTCCCGGAAACCTTCTTCGCCAAGCGCCATAAGATCCCAGGCCGGCCGCTGACGGGAACTGATGGGCAGAAGACGTTTGATCTCTTCACACTCCCGCATCATCTCATTTCCCAGTCTGTTATGTGCATGTCCTCCCGGCAGTCCGGAAGTATCCGAACAGTCGTCTGCCCCGTAATCCGCATCAAAGTTCAGTAAGATTCCGCCCGGTTTCAATACCCGTTTCCATTCCCGGTAAGCTTCCTGAGGGTGAGGCAGCGTCCAGGTCAGATTCCGCGAAATCACCACATCAAAGGTATCATCCCCAAACTCCAGCTTTTCCGCATCCATCACCAGGAATTCACAGGAAACCTGTTCTTCCCCGGCAAGCTTTTCCGCGCTTTCTACCATCTGAGGCGTCAGATCCGTCCCCGTCACCTGATGTCCCAGACCGGCCAGCAAAATGGAAAAGAACCCGGCTCCGCAGCCCACATCCAGAATGTTCAGTTTCCTTCCGGCAGGAATCTGCGCACTGATTTCTCTAAGCCAGCGATCTGCCAGCGCACTGTGAAGTTCCCTCCTCCTCTGGTCCAGGAAGCTGTCGCTTCGTTTCCCCCAATATTTTGTGATCCGTACCTTCCGGTCGTCGTAATTTTTCACAATCCGCCCGTAGGCAATAACCGGTCCATCCTGAAGTACCTGCAAAGAACCGGTACAGTACAGCACCACACCGTCGCTCTCCGCCCGGCAGACTTCCATCACTTTGCCGTTGTAATCTCTTACTTCTCCCAGGATATCGCCTTTTTGAATCATATCACCTGGATTTTTAAAGGGATACCAAAGGCCCGTATGCCAGGCGATCTGGTAACAGACGTCTGTCACATCCAGCGGATAATAGGTGCGGTAATCTTTCTTACTGTCATAGATTCCCAGATGGCAGAGAATATTGCGCACATCACGGCAGGTGGAGGACACTTCCTCTGCCGTCCACTGCCCCATGCCGCCCCGTTCAAGCAGTATACCGGGAATACCGCAGGATGCTGCATAGTTATACATACCGCCGGACGCCACATTGGACCTTACCATATAGGGCACGTCCACCTGCTGCGCCATCTCCCGCGAAATGTCCGATATCTCCGGTTTAGCCATCCCTGCATAATAGACATAGGGCGTCAGTCTTTCATAGTCGTCTCCGCTGTGCAGATCGATCAGATAATCTGCCGCAGGATACAGCTGCTGAGAGATGGCCCAGGCCAGCTGTTCCATCTCTGTACCTTGCGGATCTCCCGGAAACACCCGGTTCAGATTCTTATGATCTTCATATCCCAGACTGCCGCTGCGATGTTCAAAGGCCGGACGATTGATTACCTTAACAAGAATCACCGTACCCTCTATTTTCTCCGGTTTCAGCATAGCAGACAATTCCACCGCCGCCTGGATACCCACATATTCGCCGGCATGAACGCCTGCCGTAATCAATACCGTCTTTCCCGGTTTCTCCCCGTGAAGAATCGTTGCCGGCAGCCGGAATTTCCCTTCGGCCAATTCCAGATATCCGCTGGTCCGTTCTCCCGGCTGTACATCCAGATTCAGCAGATGATACGTGCCATTTGCCGTCCGTTTTTTTCTGGCACAGACCATAAACATGGGGGTGGAGCCATAGTTCAGTTTCTCTTCTTCGCTCCAGACACATTTCCAGACATCTTCATCCGCCTGTACCGATTCCATATTCAGCGCTTTTAGAACCTGCAGATCCCAGGCCGGTCTTTTCATCCCCGACAAAGGCATCTGAAGTGCGATTTTTTCCATCCGGTCAATATCCGTACACAGATAATGGTCTTCCAGATGCTTCGCCTCCACGTTTTTTCTATCCTGCTCGTACTGTCTTTTTTTCTCTGCATCATAAAGATAGCCATACCAGTTGGCGTCAAAATTCAGCAGTACGCCGCCCTCTTTGAGTACCCTCTGCCATTCGCTGTAGGCTTTCTGCGGATTCTCCAGATTCCAGGTCAGATTCCGGGATATCACCACATCAAAGGTTCCATCCGCAAACTCCAGATTCTGTCCATCCATCTGCTGGAATGTAATCTTCTCTATCAGATTCCCTGCATTTTCCCGGGCTTTCTCCAGCATCTCCTCCGTGTAGTCCACCGCCGTCACGTTATACCCGGCCTCTGCCAAGATAATGGGGAAAAATCCGGGCCCGCAGCCCACATCCAAAACTTTCAGTTCCTCCTTCGCTTTCCTGGGAAACTGTTCCTTCAGCACCGAAAGCCATGCTTTTTTTTGCATGCCGGACAATTCCTTTTGATTTACCTGAGAATATCCCTCTGTGCGGGTACTCCAATACGTTTTTATCTCTTTCAATAATTCTGTCATAAAATAACCCTTTTCGTTCTCTTTATTGATCCATTTTACTTTACCAGATCGTTAAACTCCTCACAAGCCCCATAGGGGGATTCAAATGCCGCCCGATGATCTTTGTCCTTTTGGAGCACACTAAAAAAGAGCCTGATACAGCGCAGTCTCTTCTTTGAGATCTGCGCTGTCAAGCTCTATTCATCTGAAAATCACTTTACATATTCCAGCGCGGTTTTTTGATCCAGGGAAAACATTTTTTGCAGCTTCTTAATGAGTATTTCCCGCGAGAATCCTTCCTCAATATAATCGTTAACAAAAGTTTGAATCGTTTCCTTTCGCTCCTCCTCTCTGACGTCTGTTATCATCTCCTGCAGTCCGTTCATCGTCTCACTTCTTCCTGCCTCTCGTCCTTCCTCTCTGGCATCCGCTATCATTTCCTGCAAGCCGTTCATCGTCTCACTTC
>DSLMC04102__coassemble_697_pt1 | contig 67173 bp, 59 predicted proteins | sample DSLMC04102__metabat2_low_PE_042 | metagenome-assembled genome bin DSLMC04102
CTTGTAAATATCTAAAACCAGTGACAGACGTAAAATCACAAATAACAACTGGGCGAATCTTTCAACGTATTTTAAGTATCCCGAAGCGGTCCGCCGCTTAATCTATACCACAAATGCCATCGAGGGATTTAACCGGCAGCTACGGAAGGTCACGAAATTTAAGACGGTATTCCCTTCCGATGAGAGTCTCCTGAAAATGCTGTATCTGGCCTTGATGGATATCACGAAAAAATGGACTGGACACTGACAGGATTGGGGGCAGATTCATTCGCAGCTGGAAATATTTTTCGAAGAACGATTATCTGGATTATAAGCTGTTTCTGGCTTGGCGGGGCTGGTTAGGCCAGCCCTGCTTGACATGTCCGGAAACGGCATTATAATACAAGCAAGGGCGGAACCTCAAAAAATCGGCTCTGCCCCAAGTAACTAATTACATATCTTATATCAGTTTTTCGAACTTACACAAAACTTGAAACGATCTCGAAAAATAAGATTTTCACCTTTGCTTGATTTTTTATGATGCTGTTTTATCCAGTTTTTTTTCTACTCTGCCAATATCTTCAAAAGCCATATCAATTTTTTCGTCAACCCTTTTTACTTGCCTTAAAATGCTGTTGCGTGTTCTTGAGATGTTTGAGTCAATATCATCAAGTCTATCATCTATAGAATCAAGTCTGTCACCCATAGAATCAAGTCTGTCACCCATAGAATCAAGTCTGTCATCCATAGAATCAAGTCTATCATCCATAGAATCAAGTCTGTCATCCATAGAATCAAGTCTATCATCTACAGAATCAAGTTTATCATCCATAGAATTAAGTCTTGAATTCACAGTAGCAAGATGTGTTTTAATCCCGTTTATATCATCTTTTACAGGTTCTATCAAATCGGATATAGCTTGTAATAATTCAATATCATTCATTGTACAGACCTCCTTATTAATCCTACCATAAAAACGGCACACAGTCTATTGGTTTATTTTTGTTTATAAAGAAATAGATTTGACTTTTAGGGACTACCAGAAACGGCTTTGCGTGTGGCCCCTTCTTTTATCTTGGTTACATTATACATCACTCTTTTTTGAATGCATATAACTATGTTATGATATTTATTTGCAAACAGAATAAATTATATTGCATAATTAAATATGAGTTTGATGGTATGATGCATACTGACGGCAGAATTTTCAGCATTCTGCCGTGCATTTCAGGCACACGATGAAATAGTAGTCCATCAGCATTTCCTCGCTGCGCTCCCAGGGAAAGGAAGCAGGGTATTCCATCTGATTTCTGGTGTCGAATATAATGGGTTTCACATCGATGGAATCCATCCGGCACAGAGTGGTCAGGTGTTCCAGCAGACAGTCCCAGTCTTTGTATTTGTCCGGTGTGATCGTACAGGTCTGCCAGATGACCGGTGTGTATCGGAAAAATGATTTCCGGTATGTTTTGTGTGATGTAATTTCCACCTGAAACGTATTCATGTGATCATAATCTACGTAACTGTTTTGGACGTATCTTCGAATTAAAGTTTCCTTGCTGCTCACATAAAGAACTGCATATTTTGTTCCGTTTATTTCTGTGTAATTGCCCTTTGAGACAACACGGAGCAGTTCCTCTTTGATGATCCGATGCAGTGCAGCAGCATAATCTACGGCATCCCGCCGGCGTGTCTGGTTTTCTTTGGAAAGGATATCTTCCGAGGTTCCGGAAGCATTTTTCAATTGTTCTTTAAAATCCATGGTTTATTTCCTCGCATATTAAATCCAATTCCATACCGGTTCAGCTTCTCAGAGGTTTGAAGGATGAACCGGTCAGGGAAAGAAAATGCTCATTGTCGATGAGAGGGCGTCCGGAAAGGATAATTTTCTCATCGTTGACCACATAGTAAAAGAATTCTTCCTTTGCGTTGTCGGAAACGGTCTTAGACGCTTCCCGGTAAGAATAAGAGAAGGAACAGGTTAAACCATCTGCGGTTATGAAGGAAAAATTTTCCGGCGTACCTGTCAGCTGGTAAGTCCCTTCCCGCAGCAGCACTTCATAGAGACAGCCAAAGGACATGGCGCTGATATCTGCCAGGATCAGATCGGGATAGCATAGAAGAAGGCCGTCGGAGCGGGTGATGGAGAAACGTTTTTCACTGTTTCGGATCACGGCTCGTTCCATCTGTTCTTCTTCCACCTGTTCTTCTGCCAGGCGGTAGACGGCTGCGTATTCGGCCAGCGCATCTATTGCTTTCTGCTCCAAAACTGCCGTCAGATCATTTTCTGTAAGATTCTCATCGTCATTGTATACAGATACGTAAGAAGTATGGGATGACAGACTATCTGTATCAGGAGCGGCCACGAAAGTCTGCGGTTCCTGGAAAGCAATCCCGAAACGGATCCGGCAGGGATATTCCTGCTGTGAGATATAATCGTTCAGGTGTTCCAGCTGCAGGCAGACGGTCTCGATTTCGGCGGCATTGTCATAGAGTTTTCCGACAGACAGCAGGTCTGAAAGTTCCTGGCATTGCACATCCTCCAGACCATAGGGGTATTGTTCCTGATAATTGCTCAGATAATATTTTCCCATCTCCAGATGGTAAGTTGTTTCCATGGAAGAGGCGGGAAAAAGAGAATAGTACTGATGGCTGATCAGTTTGAATTCCACTTCCGGCAGATCCGCCAGATAAGCCATCCATATGCGGTCGGTATATCCATCGCGGTTCTCCTGATCAAGGTGATTCTTGGAGACCACGATTTTTTCATCCAGCACCTGCTGGCGAAACCATTTTGCAGCATCACTGCGGCTGTAATGCTTTCCGCATCCGCATAAAATCAGCAGGATGGAAAACAAAATGAAAAAAGAATAAACAATTTGAAACTGCTTTTTCAACGCTGCATCACCCGCCCTCCTCTGCTTTACAGAGTATTATTGTATAAAAGTATAACAGAGAAGGGCTGTTAAAACAATGCTGCAGAATTGAATTACCAGCATCTTTTACACGGTTCGTATCCCTGTGCTTTTGCATCAATTCGTGAAATTTCTCTGGCATTATCCGGATTCATATTTCCGCAGTCCGGGATACGATGATATTTCTCACTTCAAAGGCATTCAGACATCCAATTAATCCGGCAAGATGATCTTCATCATAGTGGGAAGAAATAAGGTAGTCGATTGTTTCAACCCCCTGCTGCTGAAGATATGTTAGGGAAATTTTAGCACAGTGAAATAAAAATGATATTCTGATTAGCACTATTCAAAAAAACGTTCATATGTGGTAGAATAAGCATACATCTGAGAGAAAGAAGAGGATTAGAACATGAAAATAGCAGTAACCTATGACAACGGAAATATTTTCCAGCATTTTGGCAAGACAGAGTTTTTCAAAGTTTATGAAGTAAATGATAATCAGGTGGTTTCCAGTGAAGTGATCGGCTCCAACGGTAGCGGTCACGGAGCGCTGGCGGATCTTCTTGCCGGTCAGTCCATTGATGTGCTGATCTGCGGCGGTATCGGAGGAGGAGCGCAGGATGCGCTGCAGGCGGCGGATATTGAAGTGTGTTCCGGAGCGCAGGGAGATACGGATCAGGCAGTGGAAGCTTATCTGAAAGGAGAACTGGTATCCTCCGGCGTTAACTGCGACCATCACCACGAGGACGGGCACAGCTGCGGCGGCCATGAGGATGGCCACACCTGTGGAAACTGCGGCGGCGGATGCGGTTCGGCTCCGGCGCTGACAGGGCGGAACGTGGGGAAAACCTGCCGCACCCATTACAAAGGCACCTTCAATGACGGAACCCAGTTTGATTCCTCCTATGACCGGGGCGAGCCGTTGGAGTTTGTCTGCGGTGCAGGCCAGATGATCCGGGGATTTGACGCTGCGGTGGCTGACATGGAAGTGGGTCAGGAAATTGATATCCATCTGATGCCGGAAGAAGCGTATGGTATGCCCAATCCCAATGCCATTCTCACGCTGGAGATTGCCCAGCTGCCAGGTTCGGAAGATCTGGAAGTGGGACAGCAGGCTTATCTGACCAATCAGTACGGACAGCCTTTCCCGGTGAAGGTGACGGCGAAGGATGAAAAGATGATTACCCTGGACGCCAATCATGAAATGGCCGGTAAGGAATTGAATTTCCATATCGAACTGGTTGAGGTGAAATAGTACGAAGTTGAGAAACACAGAGGAAAACAGGTGGGACCGGCTGCTGCGGATCAGGACCACAGGGCGGGATGACTCCCGGGCAGATCAGTACCGGTACCCCTACGAACCTACGCCCTATTCTGTGCTGGAGCGGCTGGCCGGCGCCGGATATATCCGGAAGGGGAATACCCTTCTGGATTACGGCTGCGGCAAGGGTCGGGTGGACTTTTTCCTGGCCGGACAGACCAGATGCCGTGCCATCGGTGTGGAATACGATGCGAGGATTTATGAAAAGGCCTCGGAAAATCAAAAAACGGCAGTATCCGCAGGGCGCACTGTTTTTATGCGGATGGCAGCGGAGGATTATCCGGTTCCCGGGGAGGTGGACCGGATATACTTTTTTAATCCCTTTTCGCTGGAAATTCTGCGCAAAGTCATGGGAAGAATCCTGGAATCTTATTATGAAACGCAGCGGGAGATCCTGTTGTTTTTCTATTATCCATCGGACGAATATCTTTCTTTGCTGATGACGGAGCCGATGCTGCAGTTTCAGGATGAGATTGACTGCCAGGATCTGTTTGACGGAGGGGATCCGCGGGAGAGAATTCTCATTTTTGAACTGGTACATTATGGGCCAGACGGCGGGGTGATGGGATAAAATTCAGAGAAAACAGAAAGGAAGTTTCATATGGCATTGTATGCAATGGGGGATCTGCATCTGGGATTCCAGGCGGGAAAGTCTATGGATATGTTCGGCCGGGTCTGGAAACATCATGAACGTAAGATAAAAAAATATGTCACTCAGATGGTGAAGCCGGAAGATACCCTTGTGCTGACCGGGGATCATTCCTGGGGAAGAAAACTGCCGGAGTGCCAGGAGGATCTGGCTTTTATCGAAGCGCTGCCCGGGCGGAAAATTCTTCTGAGGGGAAATCATGACATGTTCTGGGATGCGAAAAAAACGCAGCGTCTTAACGGAGAATTTTCAGGGCGGCTGTTCTTCCTGCAGAATAATTTTGCCGTCTATGAAGATTATGCCCTGGTGGGAACCAAGGGATTTACCTTTGAGGGTCCCTTTTATCTGGACCGGTGGGGAAATCTGACCGGCTGGGATGAAAAGAAGGAACAGCAAGCCCATAAACTGGTCAGGCGGGAGATGAATCGTCTGCGTGATTCTTTTGAGCAGGCAAAGGCGGCGGGGTTTTTGAAGTTCATCATGTTTTTGCATTACCCGCCCACCAATATTCTGGAAAAGACCTCGCCATTCACCGAAATCGCAGAGGAATACGGAGCAGAGGCCGTCGTGTACTCTCACTGTCACGGGGAGCGCCGCTATGGAGACAGTATCCGGGGTACTTATCACGGCGTCCGCTATATGCTGGTGTCGGGGGATTATCTGGAATTTCGTCCGGCGCTGGTGCTGCCGTGACAAAGAAGGAGAAAGTAAAATGATTGATCTTGAAAAAGCCCGGCTGGCTTTTGAAGAGTATCTGGAGCAATTCTGCCGGGAAGATGAAAAAATAAGACTGAAGATCGTTCATACAAAAGGAGTCGTCCGCTGCGCTGCAAAGATCTGCGACGGGATGGGGCTGTCCAGGGAGGACTGTGATCTGGCGCAGCTGATCGCCCTGCTCCATGATATCGGGCGCTTCGAACAGGTGCGCCGGTTTGACAGTTTTGAGCCTTCGGTGATGAATCATGCCGCCTACGGGACAGAGCTGCTGTTTGGAAGCCGTCAGATGATCCGCCGGTTTGTGAAGGAAAATACTTGGGATGAAATGATCTGTCAGGCCATCGGCCGCCACAGCGACTATTCGGTGGGAGAAGGATTGTCTTCCCGTGAATTGCTCCATGCCTGTCTCATCCGTGATGCGGATAAGCTGGACAACTGCCGCGTAAAGCTGGAAGACTCCATCGAGGTGATGCTGGGCTGCAGCGCCGGCGAGGCGGGAAGTCAGTACATCTCCCCGGAAGTCTGGGAGGAGTGCAAAAGCAGGAAATCCGTCCACCTGGAGAAACGGAAGACGAAGATGGACTACTGGGTTTCTTATATCGCATATTTTTTTGATATCAATTATCCAGCTTCCGCCCAGATCATCCAAAAAGAGCGGTATGTGGAACGGATCATCGGGCGGATTCCATACCGGAATCAGGAGACGAAAGAAAGGATGCAAAAGCTGGGAGAATGGGCGAAAGAATATCTGCAAAAACTTGCGGGCGGTCTGTGACCGCCCGTAAGCTTTTTTAGAATCGTTTCCGGTACAGCCGTTCGGCGCCGCCGATGACAGCGTACAATGCCATGGCCATAAGACAGAGGAGAAAGATGGACAGGATCAGCCAATCCATCTTAAACACCTGGCTGCCATAGATGATCAGATGGCCCAGTCCCTGACGGCTGCTGATGAATTCGCCGATGACGATGCCCACCAGGCACAGGCCGATATTGACCTTCATCACACTGAACAGAAGCGGTATGGAAGAAGGCAGGACTACCTTACAGAAGGCATCCTTCCTGTTCCCGCCAAAGGTGTAGATCAGCTTCAGCTTTTCCTCGTCCACCTCATGAAATCCGGTACACAGATTGATGACGGCGCCGAACAGGGCCACCGACATGCCTGCCACGATGATGGTGGCGGGCCTGGCGCCCAGCCAGACGATGAGAAGCGGAGCCAGAGCCGATTTGGGCAGACTGTTCAGCACCACCAGGTAAGGCTCCAGAATCTGTGCAAGCCGGGCAGAGCTCCACAGCAGGATGGCAGCGGCAAGAGACAAAAGGGTAACCAGGGCAAAACTGACCAGGGTTTCATATAAAGTCACTGCGATGTGGGTCAGCAGCTTATGATGCAGCGTCATATCAATCAGTGTTTCCGCGATGCGGGAAGGACTGCTGAAAATAAAAGAATCGATCCAGGAGAAGTGTGCGCTGATCTCCCAGAGCGACAGAAAAGCAAGAAAGAGCACCGCGCGGGCCGTCTGGATCAGGCAATGCTCCCTTTTTCGTGCTTTCATATATTTTTCCTGGGCGGCGGATACATGGACAGAATCATGCATGACTGTTCAACTCCTCCCATATCTGATTGAAATACGTTTTGAAAAGCGGAGCGTTCCTGGAAGACAAAGGCGTGCGCTCAGCCAGACCAAGATCGATATCTATGATGGATTTTACGCGGGCAGGACGCCGGGTAAGGACGATCACCGTATCTGCCATACTGATAGCCTCGGAGATATCGTGGGTTACCAGGACGGCGGTTTTGCCTTCCCGGCGGATGATGGTCCCGATGTCATCGCTGACCTGCAGGCGTGTCTGATAATCCAGAGCAGAAAAAGGTTCATCCAGCAGCAGAAGCTCCGGTTCCAGAGCCAGGGTACGGATCAGCGCCGCACGCTGGCGCATGCCGCCGGAGAGCTGGGATGGCCGGGCTTTCCGAAAGGAGTCCAGACCGTAGGTGACCATCAGACGGTCAATGTAAGCTTTCTTTTTTGGCGTGATCCGTTTCTGGGTTTCCAGTCCCAGAAGAATGTTTTTGTACACGCTGCGCCATTCAAAGAGATGATCTTTTTGCAGCATGTAGCCGATATGCTCTGGTTTTTCCGGAAGGCTTGTTCCGTTTAGCAGAATCTGACCTTCCTCCGGTTTTAAAAGGCCGCAGATCAGATTGAGAATGGTAGATTTCCCGCAGCCGCTGGGACCGACGATGGCGATAAAACTGCCTTTGGGAACCTGAAAGGAAATATGAGAAAGCGCGTCAGTCTCTCCGGCCGGTGTGTGGTAGGAGAGACTGACGTCTGTTAATTCCAGCAATGGTTTCTTCATGGCGCCTCCATATGATTTTTCAAATGCGGACGCTGACGGTCCGCTGTCTTTTTATATCATATGAATTCTTCCGGGAATCGTGCACTGTCCTATGCTTTCACATCGGTTCTTTTCAGGATCAGGATGGACAGCGCAAGGAAGATCAGCGTATAAAGAAGAGCGGAGGCGGTAAAAGATACTGCCAGGCCTCCCAGCATATCCTCAGAGCGATTGGCATTCATTCCCACAATCATCAAAGAGTAAGGATAAAAGCAGCGAAAACCGGTGTTGGAGACCAGCAGTCCCACAATGCTTCCGATGGCAGCCAGGCCGATGGGAAGGGCAAAGCTGCGGATCACCATAGAAAGAAGACACTGCAGGGCGGTTACCGCAAGAGCTCCGAAAAGTCCCCGGATCAGCCAGAAGAGGATAGTCAGGGGAGGCAGACCGGGAAGCCCGGCGGCTTTGCCGGTGGCGATAAACAGGACGCCTACCCACAGTTGGGTCAGGACGGCCACAGAAAAGGCGCTGATGAATTTTCCCAGAAAGATCCATGAGATCGGTACCGGCGCCGTCATCAGAGCATTGCGGTTGTGGTGAAAGTTTTCCACTCGCCACAGGTAGGCGCAGTAGATGGCGATCATCGGACCGAAGAAGAAATTGGAATAAAACAGCGTCTCCTGGGTCCAGAGAGAATACCATCCCGATGTGAGAAGTTCCAGGTTGTTGAGATAATTTTTCATTCCCATGAAAGCGGGGATGAGAGGAAGCAGGAAGAAAGCGATCCAGATAAAGGAACGCCTAAGTTTCATCTGCTCCGCTTTGATACAGGACAGCAGCATGGTGTTAAACCTCCTTTTTCAGATAACAGTTCAGTCCGATCAGATAGAAGAGCAGACCAAAGAGAAGAAACCCTCCGATCCACCCAAAACGCAGAGGCATTGTAAAGTAAGAAACCTCATTGGTCGTCTCGTGCATCATCATCGATACGGGATTGAAGACGAAATAGTAGCCCCAGGGCACAATATAGGGAAGAATCGTGTTGGGGAAAAAGGCGGAGAAAACGCCGGTGAAGGTGCCCATCAGCCCGATAAAAAGTGGCATCAGCTGGTTTTTCATCAGCAGGGAGAGAATCTGCTGGATCACATACAGTACCAAACTGACCACAAATGTGGAAAAGAAAAACCAGAGCAGCAGCACGACGGGCACTTTCTGTGTGGCATGAAACAATTTTCCCATTAAGAGAAGAATACCGGTCTGTGTTGCAGAAAACAGCAGGATGCACAGCGCATTCAGCAAAACTTTACTGTGAAAAAGACTGGATTTTGACTGCATGGTAAAAAGCATCTTGTCCGTTTCTCCTTTGGTTTCCATATCACAGACGCGGCTGGCGCAGGCGGCCAGAATCACCGGCAGGAAAATGAGATTCATCAGCGTAAAATTGAGAATCAGCATGTAATAGCCGACCTGTGCTTCCTTTGCGTCGAAGGGATAACGGAGCAGGCTGATAAAAATCCACAGCGCAGTTACGAGGAAGGCGCACAGATACAAAAGCCAGAGTTTTCTGCGCCGGCATTTTTTTTGTTCGATTAAAAGAAAACGCATCACAGGCTCACCTTCTTTCCAGTCAGAGAAAGGAAGATTTCCTCCAGGGATTTATCGGTTTCTTCCAGCCGCAGGATACCGATCCCCTGTTCCACCAGGGCGGTTATGGCGGCGGCGGTACGTCCGTCCCCTTCATCGGGAAGCAGAAGATAGGAGGGATGAGAAGAGCAGGTGACGGCGATTCCCCGGGTGCTTAAAATACGGGCTGCCTGTTCCCTGTCGGTGGTTTTTAGTTTCAGCTTCCGGCGGCTTTTGTGGTGTAAAGAAGCCAGGGTATCCTGAAAGATCAGCACACCTTTGTTGATGATACCCACGTCGGTGGCCATCTGATCGATTTCACTTAACAGGTGGCTGGATACCATGACGGTCATCCCGTATTTCTTCGGCAGGGAACAGATCAGATCCCGCATTTCCTGGATGCCGGCGGGATCCAGGCCGTTGGTGGGCTCATCCAGCAAAAGCAGCCGGGGGGAACCGATCATGGCAGAGGCCAGACCAAGCCGCTGCTTCATACCTAGGGAATACTGGCCGACTTTTTTGTGCTGCTGATTTTCCAGACGTACGATGTGCAGTACACGGTCGATTTCCGTCTCCGGCGCCTGTTTGAGCATACAGACCAGATTCAGGTTTTCCCGGCCGGTCAGGTGGGCATAGTAGGAGGGGGATTCGATGAGGGAGCCGGTGTGTTTCAGGATATCCAGCCGGTTTTTCGAGGTGAGATACTTGCCGAGGATCTTCACATTTCCTTCCGTCGGTTTGACCAGTCCCAGGAGCATCTTCATAGTGGTGCTCTTTCCGGCGCCGTTTGGCCCTAAAAATCCATAGATGCCGCACTCCGGTATCTTCAGATCCACATGGTTGACGCTAAGCTGGCCATTGTATCGTTTTGTCAGGCTGCTGGTTTCAATGGTATAGTTCATAATTCATAACCGTCCTTTCTTTTGAAATATGTCTGGCGGAACGATGATTTCTTACGGTTTTCAGGATAACACCGGTTCCTTACGTCAGGATGAAGACAGCCTTACGTTTACCTTAATTTTAAAAAAAAGATCTGACAGAAAGGAAAAGGTATATTAAAATAGGGAAAGAAAGACAAAAGGAGGGACAGACAGTGGAAAAGATCTATGAGAGCCGGATTTTGCTGGTGGATGATAACCGGGAACTGTGTGATATGGTGCAAAGACTGATGAAAAAAGCCGGTTTTATCAATATACGCGCCGTGTATTCCATCCATGAGGCCAGCCGTGAACTGGAGAAAGGGCAGGTGCAGCTGTGGATCCTGGATGTGAATCTGCCGGATGGCAGCGGCTTTGCTTTTATGGAAACCCTGCGCAAAAAGTCCCGCTGTCCCGTTCTGTTTCTGTCAGCCAGGGACGAGGATGAAGACCGGCTGCAGGGACTGGGGCTGGGAGCCGACGATTATGTGACGAAACCTTTTCTGATGAAGGAGCTGATCCTGCGAGTGACGGCGATCCTGCGCAGAAGTTACTATTATCCAGGAGAAAAGGAAGCAGAGGATGGACTGCAGCTGGGAGCGTGCCTGGTGGATTTTGCAGCTGGAACGGTGAGACGGGGCGGACAGGAAATTTCCCTGACGGCAAAGGAATTGCTGCTGCTGAAAAAGCTGGCGGACAACCGGGGCAGGATCGTTACCTTCGATGGATTGTGTGAAGCAGTCTGGGGCGATGGATATTTTGGTTATGAGAATACGCTGATGGTGCACATGCGCAGGCTGCGGGAGAAGATCGAAGAAGATCCTTCCCATCCCCGGTATCTGCTGACGGTGCGGGGACTGGGATATAAACTGGAAGGGAAAGGATAATGAGATGAAGCGTTTACTGAGAATCTATCGGCGCTACTGTGTCACGGCCGTGGTGCTGGCCATTGTGCTGATCGGGGTAAATATCACAGGGATTTTGGGACTTTCCTGGTATAATATGGTACACTCAGACGAGGGGAACCGCTCGAAGCTGACCTTTCGCAGCGTGGCAGATCAGCTGGTCGAAAAGACGCAGGAGGGCTATGCTCTCTCAGAGGTGGGAGAATCCTATCTGGAGGACAGCAGGGCGGCTTTTTTGATGCTGCTGGACGAGAGAACGGGAGATATCCTTTATTCCTGGAATCTGCCCGGAAAGCTGAATCACACCTATGATCTGGGAGAGGTCGCCTCCTTTACCCGCTGGTATCTGGAGGATTATCCCGTCAAAGTGTGGGATACACAGGAGGGTTTGCTGGTGGTGGGAAGTCCGGTGGGATCGGTGGTACAGTTCAGCGTGGCCTATCAAAGATCCCAGATGGAGACGATTCTGCAGTGGATTCCCGTCAGTCTGGGACTGAATCTGGCGGTGATTTTGCTGGTGGTGCTGATCCTGGGACAGCGGTTCAATCGCTCTTTGGCGCCCATTGACGAAGGGATCGAACAGCTGGCCAGAGGGGAACGGGTATCCATAAAGGAAAAGGGAGTGGTAAAGGAACTGGCATCCAATCTCAATCAGGCTTCCGGTATTTTGCAGGAGCAAAGCGAACGGATCAGCCGGCGGGATACGGCCCGCACAGAGTGGATCGCCGGCGTTTCTCATGATATCCGTACTCCTTTGTCCATGATTTTGGGGTATGCGGAAAATCTGGAGAACAGCAGCAATCTGACAGAGGAAGAACACCGTCAGGCATCGGTGATCCGGGAGCAGAGCATCCGGATCCGGCGGCTGATCGAGGATCTGAATCTGACTTCGAAGCTGTCCTATCAGATGCAGCCGCTGCGGGCGGCGGTTTTCCGGCCCTCGGCGCTGCTGCGTCAGGTGGTGACGGAATTTTTCAATCAGGGTCTGGAAGAGAAATATACCATTGACCTGGAACTGGAGCCGGCTCTGGAGGAAAGAGAGGTAAAAGGAGATGTGCAGCTTCTAAAGCGGGCGGTGGAAAATCTGATCCAAAACAGTGTCCGCCATAATCCTGCAGGCTGTCATGTGAGAGTAACAGGCAGTACAGACCAGGGAGAAATCGTCATTGCAGTGAGAGATGACGGCAAAGGCATTCCCCGGGAAGTGATCCGATCTTTGCAGGAGGAGAAAGCGCCGCCGAAAGGAATCCATATCATGGGGCTGCGGCTGGTCAGACAGATCACACAGGCCCATAAAGGCAGTTTTTTCATCCTGGACGACGGGAATGAGGTGCAAATACGGCTGCCAGGGAGTATAATGTCCCGTGATAAGAAAGAATAAAGGAAGGGATTATATGATACAGGAAAGAAAAAACCTGCCAAAAGAAAATTATCAGCGGCAGCTGGATCATATTTTGGAGGAACATGAAAAGAAAAATGAGACGCCGTCTCTTTTGCTGCACAGCTGCTGTGCACCCTGCAGCAGCTATGTGCTGGAGTATCTGTCCGCATTTTTTCAGATCACGGTATTTTATTTCAACCCGAATATCTCTCCCCGGGAAGAATATGAAAAAAGGGTGCAGGAGCAGCAGCGGCTGATCGGGGAAATGAAGCTTCCCCGTCCCGTTTCTTTTCTGGAGGGGGCGTACCACCCGGAAGATTTTTTTGCCATGGCAAAGGGGATGGAGGAACTGCCGGAGAAGGGAGAGCGGTGTTATCACTGCTACCGTCTGCGTCTGCGGGAAACGGCACAGACCGCGGCACAGAATGGTTTTGATTACTTTTGCACCACGCTTTCCATCAGTCCCATGAAGAACGCCCGCTGGATCAATGAGATCGGCCGGGAACTGGAGCAGGAATATCAGGTGAAGTGGCTTAGTTCCGACTTCAAGAAAAAAGAAGGATATAAACGGTCCATAGCGCTTTCCCAGGAATATGGGCTGTACCGTCAGAATTACTGCGGATGTGTTTTCTCCAGACGGGATTAGAGACAGCGTGTTTTGTGTAATTTAACACTTGCCATCACCGTAGTGAAATGGTAAAATCAATCAGAAATAGGCGAAAGAAATGGGGAATGAACATGGCACAGTTATGGGGCGGCCGTTTCACCAAGGAAACGGATCAGCTGGTGTACAATTTTAACGCGTCCATCGGTTTTGACCAGAAGTTTTATGAACAGGATATCCGGGGCAGCCAGGCACATGTGAAGATGCTGGCGAAACAGGGAATCCTGACGGAACAGGAAAAAGATCAGATTCTGGAAGGCCTGGACGGTATTTTAAAGGATGTAAAGGAAGGAACGCTTGCGATCACTTCGGAATATGAGGATATTCACAGCTTTGTGGAAGCCAATCTGATCGAACGGATCGGTGATGCGGGCAAAAAGCTGCATACCGGCAGAAGCCGCAACGATCAGGTGGCACTGGATATGAAGCTGTATGTGCGGGATGAAATCGACGAACTCCAGGGACTGGTGTTAAAGCTGATGGAGACTGTCAACCGCATTATGGGAGAAAACCTGGAGACGTACATGCCGGGATTCACCCATCTGCAGAAAGCGCAGCCGGTGACGCTGGCTCACCACCTGGGCGCTTACTACGAGATGTTTTTCCGTGATTACAGCCGTCTGAAAGATATCCGGGAGCGGATGAACACCTGTCCGCTGGGCTCCGGCGCGCTGGCGGGAACTACCTATCCGCTGGACCGGGAGTATACGGCGCAGCTGCTGGGCTTTCGGGAAGCCACCAGAAACAGCATGGATTCTGTTTCTGACCGGGATTATGTGATCGAGCTTCTGTCGGCCATGGCCACCATGATGATGCATCTGAGCCGTTTTTCTGAAGAGATCATCATCTGGAATTCCAATGAATACCAGTTTGTGGAGATCGACGACAGCTACAGCACCGGCAGCAGCATCATGCCGCAGAAGAAAAATCCGGATATCGCGGAATTGGTAAGAGGAAAGACGGGGCGGGTGTACGGCGCTCTGATGTCCATTCTGACCACCATGAAGGGGATTCCCCTGGCGTACAACAAGGATATGCAGGAGGACAAGGAGCTGACCTTCGACGCCATCGACACCACCAAGGGATGTCTGGCGCTGTTTGAAGGAATGCTGGCTACGCTGCAGTTTAAAAATGACGTGATGGAAAAGAGCGCCCGCCACGGCTTTACCAACGCCACGGACGCGGCGGATTATCTGGTAAACCACGGCGTGCCCTTCCGCGATGCCCACGGTATCGTGGGACGGCTGGTACTGTATTGTCTGGATCGGGGGATCTCACTGGATGATATGACGCTGCAAGAGTATCAGGCTATCAGTCCGGTTTTTGAAGAGGATATCTATGACATCATCAGTCTGAAGACCTGTGTGGAAAAGCGCGTGACAAAAGGCGCGCCGGGTCCTGCAGTGATGAAAGAAGTTGTGGAAGAAAATAAACGGTTTATAGAAGAGGAGAAGAAAAAATGAGCGAAAAATTACGAGTTGGAATCCTGGGTGCGACGGGTATGGTAGGACAGAGATTTATCTCTCTTTTGGAAAATCACCCCTGGTTTGAGGTGGTGACGGTGGCAGCCAGCCCAAGAAGCGCCGGAAAAACTTATGAAGAGGCTGTGGGCGGACGCTGGAAAATGGATACTCCCATGCCGGAGGCGGTAAAGAATCTGGTGGTAATGAATGTCAACGAGGTGGAGAAAGTGGCGGCCAGCGTGGATTTCGTCTTCTCCGCAGTGGATATGTCCAAAGAAGAGATCCGTAAGATCGAAGACGATTATGCGAAGACAGAGACTCCCGTGGTATCCAACAACAGCGCCCACCGCTGGACGCCGGATGTGCCCATGGTGGTGCCGGAGATCAATCCGGAACACTTCGATGTGATTGAAGCACAGAAGAAGAGACTGGGAACCACCCGCGGTTTCGTGGCGGTAAAACCAAACTGTTCCATTCAAAGCTACGCGCCGGTGCTGACCGCGTGGAAGGAATTTGAGCCCTATGAAGTGGTGGCCACCACTTATCAGGCGATTTCCGGAGCAGGAAAAACGTTCAAAGACTGGCCGGAGATGGAAGGAAACATCATTCCTTACATCGGCGGTGAGGAAGAAAAGAGTGAAAAAGAGCCATTAAGAATCTGGGGCAAGGTGGAAGACGGCGTAATCAAGCCGGCCGAGTCTCCCGTGATCACCTGCCAGTGTATCCGTGTCCCGGTGCTCAACGGACACACGGCGGCGGTTTTTGTGAAGTTTAAAAAGAAACCCACCAAAGAAGAACTGATCGACCGTCTGGTAAACTATAAAGGACTTCCCCAGGAACTGAATCTGCCCAGCGCGCCGAAACAGTTTATCCAGTATCTGGAGGAGGACAACCGTCCTCAGGTAACGCTGGATGTGGATTACGAGAACGGCATGGGCATTTCCGTGGGCAGATTAAGAGAGGATACGGTTTACGATTATAAATTCGTCGGCCTTTCTCACAATACCGTGCGGGGCGCTGCCGGCGGAGCCATTCTCTGTGCGGAGACATTGAAAGCGAAAGGTTATATTCAGGCCAGATAATATGGCGAAGGATTTATATATTGCTGAGAAACCAAGCGTTGCGCAGGAATTTGCAAAAGCGATGAAGCTGAATGCCCGTCGGATGGACGGGTATCTGGAATCGGAAGAAGCGGTGGTGACCTGGTGTGTGGGGCATCTGGTCACCATGAGCTATCCGGAAAAATATGATGAGAAGTATAAAAGGTGGCGGTTGGATACCCTGCCTTTTTTGCCTTCTGAATTTAAATACGAGGTCATCCCATCGGTGAAAAAACAGTTCGATACGGTCAGCGGGCTGTTGAACCGCAGCGATGTGGCGCGGATCTATGTCTGTACCGACTCCGGACGGGAGGGTGAATATATTTACCGTCTGGTGGAAAGAATGTCCGGTGTGAAGGGAAAGGAAAGACGCCGGGTGTGGATCGATTCCCAGACGGAGGAAGAGATCCTGCGTGGGATCCGTGAGGCGAAAGATCTGTCAGAGTATGATAATCTGGCGGCCTCAGCCTATCTGCGCGCCAAAGAAGATTATCTGATGGGTATTAATTTTTCCCGGCTCTTGTCTTTAAAATATGGAAACAGTGTCGCTTCCTTCCTGGGAAACCGATATCAGGTGATTTCCGTGGGACGGGTCATGACTTGCGTGCTGGGTATGGTAGTGCGAAGAGAGCGGGAGATCCGGGACTTCGTGAAAACACCTTTCTACCGTCTGATGGTTCGCTATGAACTGTCCGGCGGCACGCTGGAAGGGGAATGGAAAGTTTCTCCCACCAGCATGTATTTCCAGTCGCCGGCTCTTTACAAAGAAAACGGACTGAAAAAGAAAGAAGACGCAGAAAAACTGCAGGAAGCGCTCAGCCAGAATCAGCCGGTGACGGTCCTGGTGGAGAAGGTGGAGAGAAAAACGGAGAAGAAAAATCCTCCCCTTCTCTATAACCTGGCGGAACTGCAGAACGATGGTTCCCGTTTTCTGAAGATCAGTCCCGATGAGACGCTGCGGATCGTACAGGAACTGTATGAGAAGAAACTGGTGACCTATCCCAGAACCGATGCCAGGGTATTGTCCACGGCTGTGGCAAAGGTGATTGCCCGTAATCTGAAGGGACTGTGCCCGTATCCCCAGGGAGGCGTCTTTGCCGCGCAGATTCTGGAAGAGGAGAGGTATAAAGGCATTTCCAAAACCCGGTATGTCAATGACAGCCAGATTACGGATCACTATGCCATCATTCCCACGGGACAGGGCCTTGGGGCCTTAAAAAGCGTATCCGAGACATCACGCAAAGTATACGAACTGATCGTCCGCCGTTTCCTGGGCATTTTCTATCCGCCGGCAGAGTACCGGCGGATCACCATGACAGCAAGGATCCGGGAGGAAACCTTTGTTACCGGGGAGAAGGTACTGACAAAGCCGGGATATCTGACGGCATCGGAAGTTTCGTTTTTGAAGAAAAAAGAAGAAAACACGGGAGAAAGCCGTCGGCTGCTGATGGATCTGAAGAAGGGACAGATCCTGCCGGTACGGGAATTTGAGATCAAAGAGGGCGAGACATCGCCTCCCAAACGGTATAATTCCGGCTCCATGATCCTGGCCATGGAAAATGCCGGTCAGCTGATCGAGGACGAGGAACTGCGCTCCCAGATCAAAAGCAGCGGAATCGGCACCAGCGCCACCAGAGCGGAGATTCTGAAAAAGCTGATAAACAACAAGTATATCGCTCTCAACAAAAAGAGCCAGATTATCACGCCTACGCTGCTGGGGGAAATGATTTTCGACGTGGTAAACGCGTCGATCCGCTCTCTTTTAAATCCGGAGCTGACAGCCAGCTGGGAAAAGGGGCTGACCTATGTGGCGGAGGGAAGTATTACACAAGAGGAGTATATGCAGAAACTGGAGAAGTTCGTCGGTGACCGGACGTACAGAGTGATGGGGCTGAACAATCAGTACCAGTTACGGGGCTTATATGAAAAAGCCGCCGGTTTTTATAAGAAGGGAGTCAGAAAAAATGGATCAGATCACCATTAAAGATTTATATAACCTGGAAGAGACCATTGCGGGGGAGCTGTTTGCAGGGAAAACGTATCCCTGGGAAGTATTGCCGGAAATCGGCGCCTTTATCGTAAAGCTGGGCAATACGCTGGATCCGCAGGAGTATGAGAAGGCCGGAGAAAATATCTGGATTGCCCGTTCGGCAAAAGTGGCGCCCACGGCCTCCATCACAGGGCCTGCCATCATCGGAAAAGAAGCGGAAATCCGCCAGTGCGCCTTTATCCGGGGCAACGCCATCGTAGGCGAGGGCGCCGTGGTGGGCAACTCCACGGAACTGAAAAATGTGGTGCTGTTCAATAAAGTCCAGGTGCCCCATTACAATTACGTGGGAGATTCCATCCTGGGCTACCGTGCTCACATGGGAGCCGGATCCATCACTTCCAATGTGAAATCGGACAAGACGCTGGTGGTGGTAAAGGGAAAAGAGACAAAGATCGAAACGGGTCTGAAAAAATTCGGCGCCATGCTGGGGGATCAGGTGGAAGTGGGATGTAATTCCGTGCTTAACCCCGGCACCGTCATCGGGCCGCGGAGCAATATTTACCCCCTCTCGTCGGTGCGCGGAGTGATTCCAGCCGACCATATTTTTAAAGCCCAGGACCGTATCGTGGAAAAACAGTAAAATGCAGGGAGCATATCAGGCGAATGATATGCTCCCTTTTTTTGGCGCGCGTTTAAGCCAGAAACAGCATCCGGATTCCCGCCAGCGCCAGCAGATGAACGGGATAGAAAAGATAAAAAAGATATTTCAGCGAAAGTCCCCGTTTCCCGTTGTACAGGTTGATGGGAAGGAAGGCCAGACAGGCCGGGGCTTCCCACAGAAGGCTCAGGCAGCCTGCGATTGTCTGCAGCAGCGGATAAAAGCGGAAAAAGTACAGTATGGCGATCAGAAGGATGCCGTGATAGCTATAATCTGTTTTCAGCAGCCAGGCAAGCCCCATGCCTGCGGCCACCGCACCCAGCTGTATGTAAGGATTCTTTTCATAACGTTCCATGACCATCAGCACCAGAAGACCGATGAAGAGAGTGAAAAATACGTTCTGGTGGCCAAATTCCAGCAGCTGGTTATTGAGGGCAAGATCGAAGGGGATCTCGGAGACCAGCGCGAAGACCCCAAGCCGGGTTACGTATTTTCTCCGGTTGGAGGTGTAAAGAAATCCCTGCAGCAGCAAAAAGCAGAAGATGGGGAATGCGATGCGGCCGATGAAACGCAAAACCCTGTAAAACAGATACAGTCGGTACAGCGGCGTACCGATCACGATGGGAGCGCCTGGCAGCAGAATCCCTTCGTAAAGGATAGCAGCGCCGATGTGGTCGATCAGCATACACAGCAGCGCCAGGATTTTTAAGGTGCTTCCGGAGAGCCGGGCGTACCGGCGCCGGGCAGCGGGAAATACAGAATTTTCCATGAAAACCTCCTGATATTTGACGTGGAAACAGTATACCACATCGGATACATTACGGGCAACTTCGGGTAAAGAGAAAAGTGAAATGAAAATCGGACACATTTTTCACTGGACTAATCTGCGGTTTTATGAGAAAATAACCGTAAAAGATTGAAAGAGGTTGAAAGGAGTCATACAATGATTTATTCACATGAAGTAGAAATGATGTGTCCTGTAGCTCAGGGTGTGAACCATGGGGCCGCCCCCATTCCGGAGGAAGCAAAATGGGTGAAGGCAAAAGAGATTAAAGATATTTCAGGCCTGACACACGGTGTGGGCTGGTGTGCGCCGCAGCAGGGCGCCTGTAAACTGACGCTGAACGTAAAAGACGGTATCATCCAGGAAGCCCTGGTGGAGACCCTTGGATGTTCCGGTATGACCCATTCTGCAGCCATGGCGGCGGAAATTCTTCCGGGCAGAACACTGCTGGAGGCGCTGAACACAGACCTTGTCTGTGACGCCATCAACACTGCTATGCGTGAGCTGTTCCTTCAGATCGTTTACGGACGTTCCCAGAGTGCATTTTCCGAAGACGGACTGCCCATCGGCGCGGGACTGGAGGATCTGGGCAAAGGACTTCGTTCTCAGATCGGAACCATGTACGGTACGCTGAAAAAAGGCCCCCGTTATCTGGAAATGGCAGAGGGCTATGTGACCGGTATCGCGCTGAACGAAGACGATGAGATCATCGGATATCAGTTTGTCAACCTCGGCAAAATGACAGATTTCATCAAAAAAGGTGACGATCCGACAACTGCATGGGAAAAGGCCAAAGGTCAGTACGGCCGTGTGGATGACGCTGTAAAAATCATTGATCCCAGAGCAGAGTAAGAACGAGGAGGAAGAAAAAAGATGGCTTTATTTGAATCATATGAAAGAAGAATCGATAAAATCAACAGCGTGCTGAACAGTTACGGCATCGCTTCCCTGGAAGAGGCGGAGAAAATCACCAAGGATGCAGGACTGAACGTGTACGATCAGGTAAAAGGTATCCAGCCCATCTGTTTTGAAAACGCGTGCTGGGCTTACATCACCGGCGCTGCAATCGCAATCAAAAAAGGCTGCAGACGTGCCGCAGATGCAGCAGCCGCCATCGGAGAAGGACTGCAGGCATTTTGTATCCCCGGTTCTGTAGCCGATCAGCGTAAGGTAGGTCTGGGCCATGGAAATCTGGGCAAGATGCTGCTGGAGGAAGAGACAGACTGCTTCTGTTTCCTGGCAGGTCATGAGTCCTTTGCCGCTGCAGAGGGCGCGATCGGTATCGCCGAGAAAGCCAACAAGGTTCGTCAGAAACCGCTGCGTGTTATCCTGAACGGTCTTGGAAAAGACGCCGCTCAGATCATTGCCCGTATCAACGGATTTACCTATGTGGAAACAGACTACGACTATTATACGGGAGAACTGAAAGAAGTATTCCGCAAACCTTACTCCGACGGTCCCCGCGCAAAAGTTAACTGCTACGGCGCCAACGACGTAAGAGAAGGCGTGGCGATCATGTGGAAAGAGGGAGTAGACGTTTCCATCACCGGAAACTCCACCAACCCCACCCGTTTCCAGCATCCGGTGGCAGGTACATATAAGAAAGAGTGCGTGGAAGCAGGAAAGAAATATTTCTCTGTAGCATCCGGCGGCGGTACAGGACGTACCCTTCATCCGGACAACATGGCGGCAGGCCCCGCTTCCTACGGTATGACAGATACACTGGGCCGTATGCATTCTGACGCTCAGTTTGCAGGTTCTTCTTCCGTACCGGCTCATGTGGAGATGATGGGTCTGATCGGAGCAGGAAACAACCCCATGGTTGGTATGACAGTCGCTGTTGCCGTTTCCATTGAGGAAGCTGCCAAGGCTGGGAAGTTCTAATAATATTAAAATTAAGCGATATAATGCAATAGTAAGACCGCACCGGCTGACCGGTGCGGTCTTTTGTCTAATACAGTTCAAATGGCAGAAATTTTTCGATTGCATCGACTGCTTATCACCCCAAACCTGATCAGTATAAAACTGATAATATTTAGAGCGGGATTTGTCTACGGACAGAATTTTTCTTTGCAGTTCCTGGCCATTGAGCCGATCCTGTCCCTGGCCCTTTTTACGGCATCTTTCTATTTTTGCTTTTACATCTGCATAAATAAACAGACAAAATGGTGATAATTCCCGCAGCACATAATCTGCACAACGTCCAACAATCACACAATTAGATTTTTGCGCCATTTCCCGGATAACTTTGCTCTGTTCCGCATAGACCGTCTGGGCTTGATCCGTAATGATATCAGAGGGGCGAGTGAATGTCCGTCCTATAGTAATTGGAAGAAGTGGGAGCGGCAGGAAAATCACACTCCGGCCCAGGGAAACAGCCAAAGCTTTTGCGGTATATCGCGTTGACTGCCAGAATGAAATCATCAGAGGATATTATACCCAGCGAGGAAAAAGGCGCAAAAATACCACATACTTTTATCAACAGTAAAGGCAATCAATTCTGTATCTCCGGGATTGAAGATGGAAAAGAAAGATTTGGAGAACAGAACAATTTAAGCGCATGTAAGCGCTACATGGTTTCCCGGGAGATTTTTGTCACTCCAGAATATAAATCCTTGATTCAAAATCATGGCTGGCGTCGGGAGCGTCCGGTGATTCGCCGGAACAGGCATCGCTGGTGATCAGTCCCACATTCATTAATTCGTCGCCGTAGAATTCACCCAGGAAGACGCCGTCTTTGCTGACTTTATAAAGACGGTCGGGATCCAGTCCCGCCAGTTTCATCCGGGTGTAGGGAGGGTTGACGGAATTTAAGATCCGGTACCAGCCCACGATAGCCTGGCTGCGGTCATCGCTGACAGTCATCCAGGATGCGATGTTTCCATCAAAGGGGCTCTTCAGCCGGAAGAACGTCCCATACTGCAGCAGGCGGCGCCATTTTTTCATAAAAGTTACCTGATCCTTGATTTCGGCCAGTTCGCGTTCACTGAGCCGATTCAGATCCATCTCGTAACCGGAAGTTCCGAAACATGCCACATTGGCTCTGGTGCTTAAGGGTGTCGCGCGTCCCACCTGGTGGTTGGGGGAGGTGGATACATGGGCGCCCATGGAGCTTACCGGATAACAAAAAGAGGTCCCATACTGAATCTTCAGACGTTCGATGGCATCCGTATCATCGCTGGTCCATCCCTGGGGAGCGTAATACAAAAGCCCGGGATCGAAACGTCCGCCGCCGCTGGCGCAGGATTCGAACAGCACCTGGGGGAAGGTGGATGTGAGACGCTCATAGAGATCGTACACGCCCAGAATATACCGGTGGAACACCTCTCCCTGCCGGTCGGCAGGCAGGGCGGCGGACCAGCATTCGGTGATGCTGCGGTTCATATCCCATTTCACATAAGTGACGCTGCCGTCTTTTAGGATATCGCTTATCATCTGGAAAATGGTATCCACCACTTCTTTGCGGGAAAAATCCAGCACATGCTGATACCGGCCGTGGGTCTGATTCCGGTTTGGTACCGTCAGGATCCAGTCGGGGTGTTCCCGGTAGAGATCGGAATCTTTATTGACCATTTCCGGTTCTATCCAGATACCGAATTTCATACCCATTTCACGGATTCTGGATGCCAGTCCGGGGATTCCGTCAGGCAGACGGTCCCGGTTTACGACCCAGTCTCCCAGTCCGGCGCGGTCGCTGGAGCGTTCTCCGAACCAGCCGTCGTCCAGGACGAACAGTTCAATTCCTGCGTCTGCCGCCGTGCGGGCCAGCTTCAGGATTTTTTCTTCTGTAAAATCAAAGTAGGTGGCTTCCCAGTTGTTGATCAGGATCGGACGCACCCGGTCGCGCCAGTAACCGCGGGCCAGCCGCTCCCGATACAGGCGATGAAAGGTCTGGCTCATGTGGTTTAATCCGCTGCCGCTGTAGACCATTACCGCCTCCGGCGTCTGAAAAGATTCTCCCGGATCCAGTTTCCAGTCAAACCATTCCGGATGAATACCCAGGAGGACGCGGGTGGTATCATGGGTATCCACTTCCGCCTGAGCGATGAAGTTTCCGCTGTAAATCAGGGAAAATCCGATGACCTCACCCTGATTTTCATCGGCTGAGGGACGTTTCAGGATCAGAAAAGGATTGTGCTCATGGGAGGAATGACCCCGCATGCTGCCCACCGACTGGATGCCCTGTTCCAGACGGCGCATCCTGGGATGGCGTTCCCTGGCCCATGCTCCGGAAAACTGAATCCAGTCATAGTCACAGTCCGGAAGATCCAGACAGAGACTCATGGCTTTCAAAAGATGTACGGTTTCGGTTCCCCCATTGACGAAACAGGCGCTTCTGGCAAGGATGCCGCCCCTGGAGAAGATGGTGTAGAAAAGTTCCAGTTCCACGCCTGTGATCGGATCCTGTAAAGTCAGGATCAACGTCTGCGCTTCGTCATCTTTTTCGGTATAAGTAGCGGGAAGGCCTTCCAGTTTTGGTTTGCCGCCGATAATCCGGTGAGTCCGGTAGACAAAATCGCAGATACGGCTTCCGTTATCCTGCAGAATCTCCACAGCGGGGAGGCGGTAGTCAGAAGAACCGTACACACCGTATTCCTGTTTGATGTGTTCCAGTGATAATGTTCGCTCATTTTCAAATACATAAGAGGTCATAGATCGGGAGACCATTTCCAGAAGATAGGAATAGTCCTCTCTAAGATGAACTTTCTTCCCGAAATACAGCTGTCCCATCTGGCCGTTGGGAAGAATCATCATAATATAGCTGATTTCGTCGTTATAAAGATGAAAAGTGCCGGTGCTTTCGTAATATACAATACTCATATTCTGTCTCCTTTTCCTGCGGCAAAGGCGGGATGCCGCACATCGTCGGTTAATCTACAGAAACAGTATAAACACAGAAAATCAAGATAACAGGCACGGATGTTAAAACAGACAGTCAAAATGTTAACTCATCTGCTTACCCTCAGGGTCTGCTGCGGTAGCGGGAGGGGGTCTGTCCGGTTTTTGCTTTAAAAGCCTTGGAAAATACCAGGGGATCGCTGTATCCGCAGGAGAAAGCCACGCTCTCCACGGAAAGGTCCGTGACGATCAAAAGTTCGGAAGCCCTTGTGAGCCGGTAATTGGACAGGTATTCCTGCGGCGACATATGCAGTTCTTTGCGAAAAAGAGTGTATAGGTAGCTGCGGTTGATGCACACGTAATCTGCGATGTCTGTGACGCGGATAGGGTTGGCGTAATTGGTCTGGATAAATTCCACAGCCTTACGCACGTAGAGACTGCCGTCCGATCGGCCGGAAACGGATACCACATCCAGATCCTCTGATAAGGCGCTGAAAAAAGCGTAAAGCAGACTTTCCAGCATGAACTGATTGGCGGTGGTGTAGGTGTTGTGCTTCAGCATATCGCGGACGATCCTGTACAGCTGGTTTCCTTTGCTGCTGCGGTAGGTGAGCTGGTTTTCTCCAAGCCCCAGGCCGGCCAGATACTCCGCCGTCCTGCTGCCGTCAAAACCGATCCACAGATAGGACCAGGGATCCGCCTCGTCGGCCTGGTAAAAGGTCTGGACATCCGGGCGGATGAGAAATCCCTGTCCCGCTTCCAGCGTATAGGAGGCGCCTTCCGCACGGTAAATTCCTTTCCCTTTCAGAATATAATGGATCACGTAGTTGGACCGGACCGCAGGCCCAAAGGCATATCCGGGCGCGCATTCCTGATAACCGCAGAAACAAAGATACAGTTCCGAGAACTGGCGCCCTCTGGCTTTTAAAATATACGAATTTTCCATAGCTAATTTCCTTTCCTGTCTTTGATATGTTCCTTGCGGTACCGGGTGGGAGTACAGTTTTTTTTCTGGTGAAAAAGCCGGGAAAAATACATGGCGTCGTGGTACCCAACGGAGCGGGCGATGTCTCCCACCGGAAGGGAGGTCTCCCGCAGAAGGGTGCAGGCCCGGCGGATGCGGTAATCCAGCAGATATTCCTGGGGGGAGACGCCGGTGATATCCTTGAAAAGACGGTAGAGATACGTCCGTTCAATGTTCAGATAGTCGGCGATAACCTGGATATTGACAGAATCGGCGTAGTTGCTCTCCATATACCGCAGGGCTTCTTCCACATAGGAGATCTTCTTTTCCTGGATGGGGATGGTCTTGCGGGGAAATTTGCTGGCCAGCAGATAAAGATACTCGTACAGGATACTGTTCATCATCAGATCGCGGTTTTCCGGAAGATTGTAAGCTTCAAACATTTTTTCATGGCACAGCCTTACCCGGTCGTCCTTGCCGTAGTGGAAGCAGGGTTCCTCCAGAAGGGAGGTGCGGCGGAAATATTCGTCCATCTTAATGCCCTGAAAGCCGATCCAGGTGTAGGTCCAGGGGCGGTAGCGGTCCGCCTCGTAGTAGATCAAGGTGTTGGGGCGGATCAAAAAAGCGTCTCCTTCGGACAGATGATAGATATGTCCGTCTGTTTTGTAAATTCCTTTTCCGGACAGAATATAGTGGATCAGATAACCGCTGCGAACCACCGGCCCGTAGCTGTGGGAAGGAGCGCAGGTTTCATTTCCGCAGGTATAGATCATGGCGTCCAGATTCCTGGAAAAATCATTGGAAAATATATAGTCATTCATTCTCTTTTTTCTCCCAACAAATCTTTATAGTTAAACAACATATGTCTATATTACTTTCATTATATTTCAGTATAATAATAATTACAAGGACAAAGCAAACAGCAGTTGTCCATACCGCGGTAAAAAAGAAAAGTTGCTGTGACAAAAGAATGTTATGAAACGGGAGGTAGCAAAAAATGGATGCTGAAAAAAAGCAGCGTTATGAGAAAATCGCCTCGGAAATCGTAAGACTTGCAGGGGGAAGAGACAATATCCTCGGTGTGGCCCACTGCGCTACGAGACTTAGGCTGGTACTGGAGGATAATGATAAGGCCGATACGGCGGCCATCGAACGTGTGGATCTGGTCAAAGGTGTGTTTGTAGCCGGCGATCAGCTGCAGATCATCTTTGGCGCAGGACTGGTCAACGATGTATGTCAGATTCTCGCCGAGTCCATCCACATGGACAGCATGAGTCTGGGGGATCTGAAAACGAAAGCAAATAAAAGGATGAATCCTCTTCAGCGAGCGGTAAAAGCGCTGTCGGATGTATTTATCGAAATCATGCCGGGTATTCTGGCAGCAGCGCTGCTGACCGGCCTGTCCAGTGTGCTGGGAAATCTGGAGTTTGTGGAAAACAATGACACCCTGTATGGAATTTCGACTCTGATTAACATTGCCTCCGGAGCAATCTTCGGATTTCTGCCGCTGTGTGTGGCTTACAGTACGGTGAAACGGTTCGGCGGGCGGCCCATCATGGGAATCGTCATGGGCTGTATCATGCTTTCCGGCAGTCTGGCGGATGCCTATGCTGCGGCTCAGGGGACTGTGGATGTGACGGTGCTGCACATCTTCGGCCTTCCAGTGGAACTGGTCGGCTTCCAGGGCGGTATTATCGTCGCGCTGCTTATCGGCGTGGTGACAGCAAAGCTGGATATTTTCTTTGAAAAGAAGGTGCCGGAAGTGATTCGCCTTTTGGTATCCCCCCTTCTGACTACGCTGGTCAGCTCATTCCTGCTGTTTATGATTATCGGTCCAGTGGGAAGAGGACTGGCTTCCGGCATCACGGCGGCTCTGGTATGGATGACACAGAATCTTGGCGCTTTGGGTTACGCGGTATTTTCCGGAGTGCAGCAGCTGATCGTTATCACCGGGCTCCACCACGTGTTTGGCGCCATTGAATCCCAGCTTTTGGTGGATACGGGAAGAAACTTCCTTAACCCCCTGATGTCGGTGGCGATCATCGCCCAGGGCGGCGCGGTGCTGGGTTATCTGGCGGGTCATCTAAAAGATGCCAGAGCGAAAGAACTTTGTATTCCCAGCTTTATCTCTGTACTGTTTGGCATCACGGAACCGGCTTTATTCGGTGTAAACTTAAGATACCGTTATCCGCTGATCGGCGGTTGTATCGGAGGCGCTGTCGGAGGCGTGATTGTGTATGTGACGAATCTGGCGGCTTTAGGCTTTGGCACTACGGTAGTTCCCGGCATTGCCCTGGCGGATCCGGCGCACAATGGATATCTTAATTACGTGATCGCCCATGTGGCAGCGGTGGTATCGGGATTTCTCTTTGCTTTTCTGCTGGGTATAGTTTTTCGCAGGAAGGCAGCTATCGAAGAAGGAAATGCGGTATCGACAGCGATTCCAGCGGCTCAGTCGGCTGCAAAGGAACCAGAGCCGGTTTTACAGACGGAAGAGGGAGGCGCAGAAGAGATTGCGGCCTTTGTAAAAGGTGACTACATCGGAATCGAAAAGGTCAACGATCCTACTTTTGCGCAGAAGATCCTGGGAGAAGGCGTGGCGATCCTTCCCTCAGACAATAAAATCTACGCGCCGGCAGATGCGGTGGTGGAGATGGTCGCCGATACGAAGCATGCGGTTACGCTGCGTACGAAAGCCGGAAACGGCATTTTGCTTCATGTGGGAATCGATACGGTGCAGCTGGGCGGAAAATATTTCAGCGTGCATGTGGAAACGGGACAGGAAGTGAAAAAGGGCGACTGCATCATGGATGTGGATTTCGCCGGTGTGAAAAAAGAAGGATACGATACGGCCGTCTGCATGATTTTTGCGGAACTGGCGGATGGACGAAACGTTACAAGGGAACCGGAAAAAGCAGTGGAGCCGGGAGAGAGAATCGCTCTGCTGGGCAGGTAAAGGAGATCGTATGAAATATGGATTTTTGAAAGCGAGGGAGGAACTGGAAAGGATGAAAAGGACAGTGGAAAGTTGTCCTTTTCGTACCAGATATCATATTATGCCGCCGGTGGGCTGGATTAATGATCCCAATGGATTATGCCAGTTCCAGGGCGTGTTTCACGCATATTTTCAATATTCTCCCCTGAATGTGCACGGAGGCGGAGGATACTGGGGACATTGCACCAGCCGAGATCTTCTGCACTGGACCTACGGGGAGCCGGTTCTGACTGCCGATACCCCGGAGGATGAAAGCGGCGTTTACTCCGGCTCGGCGCTGATCGAGGATGGGAAGATGTATCTGTTTTATACAGGGAATGTCAAACTTCCGGGCGACTATGATTATATCGATGACGGCCGTATCTCCACGCAGCTGATGGTGGAATCAACCGATGGGTTTCACATGTCGGATAAGGAAAAGGTTCTGGGAATGGAGGACTATCCCCGGAACATGACTGCCCACGTGAGGGATCCCAAGGTGTGGAAAGAGCATAACCGGTATTACATGGTACTGGGAGCAAGGGCCCGCGGACAGGATGAAAAGGGCGGCAGGCAAGATAGGGGAGGCCTGCTGCTGTATACGTCTGAAGACAAAAAGAACTGGAAACTAAAGCGTGCCGTCGTGCCGGATCAGCCCTTTGGATATATGTGGGAATGTCCGGACATCTTTTCTCTGGACGGAAAAAAGGTGCTTTCTTTCTGCCCCCAGGGACTGGCGCAGGAAGAGGAACGGTTTCAGAACAGATATCAGTCCGGCTATTCCTTTTTGGAAGAAGGAAATGAGATAAAAGATACGTTCCGGGAATGGGATATGGGATTTGATTTCTATGCGCCCCAGACCTTTTTGGCAGAAGACGGCAGGAGGATTCTCATCGGATGGTGCGGCGTGCCGGATACGGAAACGACACACCGTAATCTGTCGGTGGAAAATGGCTGGCAGCACTGTCTGACGCTGCCTGCACAGCTTACTTTCCGGGAGGGAAAGATTTACCGTATGCCGGTAAAGGAGCTGGACAGCCTGGGGTGGGAAATGCAGCCCATTCCGAAGGGGAGATATTACTGGGGACAAAAGACAGTGAAGCTTTCCATCTCTGAAATCGGCGGAAAAGACCAGATCATCCGGATCGGAAGGGGATTAAATGCGCTGACGATTACCATAAGAGGAAACCGGACAGAGCTTTCTTTCCTGGGTGAAAAGGGGGAGCCCGCGCCCTGCGGCGGAGGAAGAGGCGGCCGTGTCGGACGGACCAGAAAGGACACGGATCAGCTGCTGCTGCTCATCGACAGTTCCATCGTGGAACTGTATCTGAACGAAGGAGAGACGGTGTTCACCACCAGAATCTATCTAAAAGAGCAGGAGCGGGAGCTGGAAATTTCCTCCGGCGGAAAAGTAAGGCTGGAGGTTTGCTGAAATAGGCAAAATCCTTCTCTTGACAAGGCGCAAGAAAATGATTTATCCTGCACTCAGAAGTATAAAATTTTAAGCGGGCGGGAGCGGGAAAAATGGAAAATAGATACGACGATGTCCTTTCATTTAAGGGGACATGGAGAAATTATCAAAAAAGAGTACTGGATCAGGCAGAAATGTACCTGCAGGACGGAAAAGTACACATCGTGGCGGCGCCCGGGGCTGGGAAAACCACTTTGGGGATCGAATTGATCCGCAGAATCGGAAAACCCTGTCTGATCCTGTCGCCGCGGATCGTCATCCGGCAGCAGTGGCTGGAAAGGATCCGGGAATCTTTTTTGCATAGGGAGGAAGAGGGGCTGCTGTCCCATGATGTCCGCCATCCGGGGCTGATTACTTCGCTGACTTACCAGACGCTTTTTTTCGGTATGACCAGGGGAAGCGGTGTGGAGGAAGATGCGGACGGGGCCGATAAAGAGGAAGTGGATTTTTCTGATTTTCCCTTTGTTCAAAAGATAAAAGAGGCGGGAATCGGTACGGTCTGCCTGGATGAATGCCATCATCTGAAAAGCGAATGGTGGAAAGCCCTGGAAAATTTTATGAAAGAGATGGAAGGCGTGACGGTGGTCTCTCTCACCGCCACGCCTCCTTATGATTCCACACCGGCGCAGTGGGAACGGTATCTGGCCATGTGCGGACCTATCGATGCCGAGATTACCATACCGGAACTTGTCAAGGAGGGCAGTCTGTGTCCCCATCAGGATTACGTGTGGTTTAATTACCCCACGAGGGAAGAAGAAAAGGAAATCCGGGTCTTTCATCAGGCGGCAGAAGAGGCCTTTCTAAATCTGATGGAGGACGCAGGTTTCCAAATGGCGGCTGCCTCCCATAAAGCGCTGAACGATTATGAAAACAGCTGTGATTCCATGCTGGAAAACCCGGCCTATCTGTCGGCGCTTTTGATTTACTGCAAGGAGAAGGAGATTCCCTTTGACGGGCGGTGGATGAAAGTGCTGACGGTGAAAGAACTTCCGCCGATGTCAGAGCGATGGATGGGGATTTTGCTGCAGGGGTTTCTTTTTGAGGACAAAGAGGAGTATTCATGTTCCGGAACATACCGGGAAGATCTGGAACGCAGGCTGAAGGCGGCAGGGCTGATCCATCAAAGGAAAGTGAATTTCCTGGTCAATGATAAGGTGGAAAAGCTGTTTATCAACAGCCGGGGAAAGCTGGAAAGTATCTGCAGGATTGCCGATGTGGAATACGGCGCCATGGGAGAAGATCTGCGGATGCTGATCCTTACGGACTATATCCGCAAAGAGTACCGTTCGTCCCTGGGGAATGAAAGCAGGGATATTCAGTCTATCGGAGTGCTGCCGGTTTTTGAACTTCTGCGCCGGCAGGAAAAACAATGGAAACTGGGCGTCATGTGCGGCAGTCTGATGGTGATCCCGGATACGGCGAAAGAAGCCTTCTGCCGGGAAGTGAAAAAAGAGTCGCCCTCCCTTAAAGCGTCGCTTCGTCCTCTGAAGGATGACGCCGGCAGGACGCTGGAATACAGCGAAGCAGTCATGGGAGGAAAACTGCAGATTTATACCAGGGTTATGACCAGATTATTTGAAGAAGGATGGTTCCAGATTCTGGTGGGGACAAAATCACTGCTGGGAGAAGGATGGGACGCTCCCTGTATCAATTCTCTTATTATGGCCAGCTTTGTCGGTTCCTTTGTACTGGGCAATCAGATGCGCGGGCGCGCCATCCGCACTGATGATCAGACGCCGGACAAGGTAAGCAATATCTGGCATCTGGTCTGCCTGGCCGGTTCCCGGGAGAAAAAAGAAAGGCGCCTTCTCGGAGAAAAGAATCCGGAACTGACGGAAGATTTTCATACGCTACAGCGGCGGATGGAGGGAATTATGGGACTTTCCTACAGCGGACAGACCATAGAAAACGGAACAGACCGTCTGACCATCGTCAGACCGCCATGGAAGCGGCGTCATGTGGAGGAAATCAATGAAGAGATGGCAGTACGTGCGGCGAACCGGGGAAAAGTGGCCGCAGACTGGAAAAAAGCGGTCAGTCTTTATGAACAGATGGAAGATGCCGACCAGGTACAGGCCGACCGGGAGTATCTGAAGACAGGAGTGACGTTCCTTCATCTGCTGGCGCTGCAGCTTTTGCTCCTGTCAGGGGAGCTGATCAATGTGGCTGTCAGTCTGACACGTTCTGTCGGGACGGCTGAAAATATTGGATTCTATCTGGGTACCGTATTGTTTTTCCTGCTGTTTCTCTCGATCGCCAGGAAGATTTTGCGGATCTGCACGCCCATGCGTTTTTTCAGAACTGCCGCGAAGGGCGTGCATCGGGCGCTGCGGGAGGACGGACAGATTACCTCTGACAGCGAGGTGATGACGGAAGAGGGAGAGGGGATTTTCTTTGCTGCCTGGCTGAAGGGAGGAACAAAAAAAGAGAAAGCCTTATTTGCAGATGCGCTGGAGGAACTGCTCTCGCCGGTGGACAATCAGCGCTATCTGCTCTGTCAGGGAAGAAAGGGGAAATTTCCCAGACGATATTACTGTGTACCGAAAGTTTTTGCGGGAAGCAGGGAAAAGGCAGAATTCTTTTTGCGTATCATGAAATCCTTTCTGGGAAACGCTTACCTTGTCTATACGCGTAATCCAAAAGGGAGAGAAATTCTTCTAAGAGCCAGGGCGAAAGCCTTTGCCAATCGCAACGAAAGAAGAATGCAGCGCAAACGAAAAATAAAAAGCGCGCTGGAGTAAAAAATTAAATTTTTATATATTGGTGGTTTTGGGAAAATTGTCAGTATACAGAAGGAGAAAAACAAAATAATTGTGCATTTATTACGATACAAAGGACTCTAATACTGGATAATCCGCCAGAAATGTGGTATGTTAGATACATCTGATGAATGATAATCTAAATGATAAGGAAGGTGAGCAATTGGAAAATTATACCAAGTTCAGGTTAAAAAAAGTCGATGAACTGACTTCCGTACTGGCGGATAAAGACAATCTGTTCATCATTGCCTGCAATAAGTGTTTCAAAGAATTTGAAACCGTTGACGAGCCGGAATGCGGCGAATTTGAAAAAATAGCCGGGGAGAACAAAAAAACGGTTGTCGGCAGCGCCAGGATTGATTTTCTGTGCAATAAGATTCAGACAGAAAAGAAGCTAAAAGATCTGATTCCTCAGGATACGGAAAATATTTTCGTAATTTCCTGCGGGCTGGGGATCCAGACCGTCGCGGATCTGGCGGAAAAACCCGTATATGCGGCCAGTAATTCTCTGAATTACAGAGGATTCCACGGAATGGCTCTGACACAGAAAAAGTGTGATGCCTGCGCCCAGTGTTTTCTGAATATAACAGGCGGTATCTGTCCGGTGGTTGACTGTTCCAAGAGTCTGGTGAACGGGCAGTGCGGCGGCGCTAAAGACGGAAAATGCGAAGTGGACAGCAGCAAGGATTGTGCATGGGAAAAGATATACCGCAGGCTGGAAAAGCAGGGACGGCTGGAAGAGTTTTTGAATCAGCCGGTGCAGCTTAGAGATTATTCCAAGGTAAATTATAAGGTAATCCATGACTATGTGAAGTCTGTCCGTGAGAACCGTCTGGACGGTTATTACGGCGGCGTGCATCCGTCGGAGCGCAAAGAATTCACAGAGCATCTGGCTCTGAAACGGTTCCCGGATCCCAAGGAAGTGGTGATCCCGCTTTCCATGCATGCAGGAGCGCCGGCCAATCCGACGGTGCAGGTGGGAGATACGGTGAAAGTGGGCCAGGTGATCGGCGAACCTGCAGCCTTTATCAGCGGGTTTGTACATTCCAGCGTCAGCGGAACGGTGACGGCCATTGAAAACCGTCCCCATGCCACGAGAGGAGAGTGTCTGTCTGTCATCATCCGTTCAGATGGAAAGAACACGCTCCATGAATCTGTGCAGCCCCGTGAAGATGCAGACAGTCTGACTCCTGACGAGATTGTGGAAATAATTAAAAATGCGGGAATCGTAGGCATGGGAGGCGCCGGATTCCCGACAGCGGTGAAATTAAAACCGGCAAAACCGGTGGATACGATTCTTTTAAACGGCTGTGAGTGTGAGCCTCTTTTGACGGCGGATCACCGGGTTCTTCTGGAGTATGCCGACGATGTGATTTTCGGTCTCAGGATGATTATCAAAGCGGTTGGCGCCAAAAAAGGCGTGATTGTCATTGAGGACAACAAACCGGATGCCATCGCCCTTATGCAGGAGAAGACGGCCGGCTGCAGCAATATGGAAGTGGTCGCGGCGAAAACGAAGTATCCCCAGGGCGCTGAGAAGATGCTGATCAAGCGTGTGACAGGCAGACAGGTTCCAAGGGGCGGACTGCCGGCGGATGTGGGATGTGTTGTCAGCAATATCAGCACCACGAAAGCCATCGCCGATGCCATTCAAAAAGGCATGCCACTGATAGAGCGTGTGGTAACGGTGACCGGGGAAAGACTGAAAAATCCGGGCAATTATATCGTAAAGATCGGTACCAACACAAAAGATCTGATTGATTACTGCGGCGGTGTGACAGGAGACGGCGAGGTTACGGTAAAGGCAGGAGGCCCGATGATGGGATTTGTCCTTTCCGATACCAATGTTCCCATCATGAAAGGGTCCAACGGCATCATTGTCGTCGATACGGATCATACGAAAGAGCAGCCCTGTATCAAATGCGGCCGATGCATGGATGTCTGTCCTATGGAGCTTTCTCCTTTGTATTTTGCTAAATTTGCCGATGAAAAGAACTGGCAGGGAATGAAAGAGAAAAACGTGATGGACTGTATCGAGTGCAGATGCTGTGAATATATCTGTTCCTCCAAGATTCCGCTGGTTGACAAAATCAAAGCCGGGAAAAATGAAGTAAGGGGGATGAAGTGATATGTTGATTACTGAATTGAAATCCAGAGAAACGATCGAATCACTGGCAGATGGACAAAAGGTGTTCATCATCAATTGCCTGGGGTGTAAAGAAGTTCATTTTCCGGAAAAAGAAGCAGTAAGCCTGCAAAAGGAACTGGCTGCAAAAGGAGAGGTGACCGGGATTCTCACCACCGATTACATATGCAATCCGGAAAACCTTGAGCTTCGTCTTTCAAAGCATAAAAAGACGCTGGAAGAGGCCGATGTGATACTGGTATTTTCCTGCGGCGTAGGTGTGCAGACGGTGGCTGGATATCTGGAAGAGAAAAAGGTATATGCTGCCTGCGATACGTATCCGCTTCCGGGATTCCAGGGAGTGACGCCGCTGGAATATCAGTGCGATCAGTGCGGAGAGTGCTATCTGAACCTGACAGGGGGAATCTGCCCCATCACCGCCTGTTCCAAGAGTCTGGTAAACGGACCCTGCGGAGGTACCAAAAACGGCAGATGCGAAGTGGACAGCGATATGGAATGCGGCTGGGAACGCATCTACCGGCGTCTGGAACAGCTGGGACGTCTGGACGTCTTAAAAAGCCCTGTTCAGGTGCACAACTTTGCAACGGATGACGAAGTTTCTTAAAAATAGATAGGAGTAAGATAGAATGAAAATTACGGAATTATTTGAACGTGGTGAATTTGTTGTATCTGCGGAAGTTGGCCCGCCAAAGGGATTTCATGTGGAGCACCTGCTGGAAGAAGCCAAAACGTATTTGAGCGATATTACGGCTGTCAATGTGACAGATAATCAGTCTTCCGTTATGCGTCTGGGTTCCCTGGCAATGTGCAAAGCGCTGAAAGACGAAGGTCTGACACCGATCTATCAGCTGACCTGCCGTGACAGAAACCGGATTGCGCTGCAGTCGGATCTTTTAAGCGCGGCAATGTTTGGAATCGAGAACCTGCTTCTTCTGACCGGCGATCATACCAAGCTGGGCGATCATCCACAGGCCAAACCGGTGTTTGATCTGGATTCCGTTTCACTGATTCACGCGGTCACCAGACTGGAATCCGGCGTGGATCTGGGCGGAAATGAACTGGTTGGAGAACCGCCCAAATTTGCCAAAGGAGCCGTCGTATCGCCCTGCAGTGATTCGGTTGATGCGCAGCTGGCGAAAATGGAGCGTAAAGTACGCGCGGGCGCGGATTATTTCCAGACGCAGGCTGTCTTTGAGCCGGAGAAGTTCATTAAATTTATGGAAAAGGCAAAAGAGTTCGGCAAACCGGTTCAGGTGGGCATTATTATTCCCAAATCTGCCGGTATGGCGAAATTCATGAATAATAACGTTGCCGGTATCCATGTTCCCGATGAGATGATCGAGGAACTGGCGAAAGATAAGGAGAGAACCAAGGCGGGGATCACCGGTGTGGAGATTGCCGCACGGATTATCAAAGAATGCCGTCCCTACTGTCAGGGCGTCCATATCATGGCGCTTGGATGGGAATCCAAAGTACCGGAGCTTTTGAAACAGGCTGGAATCTGATATGGAAAATATATTGTTTATCAACGCCTGTGTCAGGCCGGAGTCACGGACATACCGGCTGGCACAGGAAGTACTGAAAAAGCTGAACGGGAAGAAAGAGGAAGTGTGCCTTTTTCAGAAAAATATTCCTGCGCTGGATCTGGAACTGCTGGAGAAAAGGAACCGGCTGCTTCAGGAAAGAAATTTTTCCGATCCCATGTTCCGCTATGCCGGACAGTTTGCCGCAGCTGATGATATTGTCATTGCGGCGCCCTACTGGGATCTGGCTTTTCCATCAGTTCTGCGGATATATCTGGAACATGTGACCGTTACCGGGGTAACATTTCAATATACGCCTGAAGGAATTCCGGAGGGGCTGTGCCGTGCAAAACGCATTATCTATGTGACGACGGCGGGCGGACCGGTCGGGAATCAGAATCTCGGGTATGATTATGTGAAATCCCTTGCCGGCACTTTTTACGGGATACCGGACGTCCTGTGTTTCAAGGCGGAAAACCTGGATATTGTGGGAGCGGATGTGGACGGCATACTTCAGGATGCGGTCCGCGATATTCGTCTTGCATCTCTGTGAGGAAAAAAGTATGGATCAGAAAGAAATAAAGGATACGTATCAGCAGCTGGGAAAAGAATTGAGAGAGTTGGGAGCCGGAAAGGTGATACTTTTAAGTTCACGGACTGATCCTGGATCCGGCTGCATCAGACTGGAGATTGTCGCAGAAGGAATCCGCAAAAAAGAAGAAGTGCAAAAGCGGCTGCAGGACAGATGGCCGGATCTTCAGATACGGCTTCTGCGTATGGAAGACATAACCAGCGCCGGACAGATAGAGGAAATCGAAAATGATGGAATCAGAATCTGATAGATCAGAAGAAAAAGAGTCTGACTGAAAGGATTTTAACTTCCTTTCAATCAGGCTCTTTACCTACGTTCAGTGTTTGGCATGTTTCAGTTCCATCATGACGCTTCGGACATTGGGGATTTTCATCAGTACCGGATACAGAAGCAGGGAGATAGCCAGTCCGCTGACACCCTGTATGAGGTTGGGCAAAACGCTGGCCGCCGCTCCTGCAGGTCCGTAGAGAACGGCCTCACACAGAAAATACCCTCCGGCTACGAACAGAATGTCCACAATTCCTCCCAGGGCAACCGCGCTGTGATGCAGTCTGCCGTCCGGGGAGGCATGCCGGTAAATAAGGCCGCATACAAAAGCAATCATTCCTTTGACAGCAAAGGTAATCGGCACATAGATAAAGTAGCCGCCCAGCAGATCCGCCAGGGCGGAACCGATGCCTCCTGCCAGAAGTCCGTAAGCCGGGCCGAGGATGGCGCCGGATAAAATGACGATGGCGTCGCCGGGATGAATATAGCCCTGGGTGCCCGGGGTGGGGATCCGGATGGACATGGTGGCCACACAGGCGAGAGCGGCAAGCAATGCTGTCATAATAATTTTTTTCAGTTTCAGATCCATAATCAGTCTCACTCCTTGTTCTGCTTATTTCTGAAGACAGTATATAACAGATGTGGCATGTTTTAAATGGCCAATTATGAAAAAAAGATACAGGCCAGATGAGAGAAAAAGATCCCGCTGTGAATATTTTTCACAGCGGGATCTTTTCAATATTACTATTTCAGCAAATCTTTTTTCGCAGCTTCCATCAGTTTATTCACTTCTGCAGTGATTTCCGGTTTTACTTCCGGTATTTCATCGTTTTTGATCAGTTCCATTGCACGGTCTGCTGCGCGCTCGGTAAGCGGTGTTTCGCCCATCTTGATCCAGTCGGCCCATACGCTGTCGAAGCCGATGGAAGGCTGGAAGATTTCTCCTGAGTACAGATGATCGATGGTATGTTCCTGCTCGAGGAAGGTTTCATTGTCATTTACCACGTATCCCAGAGCTTCGATGCCCAGTTCCTCTTCATTGATGGTGAAAGGCTTCTGAGATTTGCGGATCATAGCCATCATCTCATTATCCAGAACAAGCTGGCTTAAGGAGCAGCACATAACGCTGGCGGTGCTTCCGAAACCGGTGATCAGTGTGGCGCCTGCCAGTCCGGGCAGAAGCGCATTGATCATCTTTTCGTAGCCGGCCTGTTCGTCCATTGCACAGCTGGTGCAGGACAAACCGTATACGTCGGACAGGAATCCGCAGTAATTTGCCAGCTGCACAGCCAATGCGCTGGAAATACCGGTCTCCGGAAGGCCCAGGATACTCTGGCTGTTCTTCATGTTGGCAAAGAATGTTCTGGAACCGTAGAACAGTACGCATTCCGGATTCATCAGGTAAGCTACGCAGGCAAAGGCCAGAATCTCAGCATGGGACTGGGCCACGGTACCGGCTACGGAAAGCGGCGAAGTCAGGCCTCCCATGGGAGCGGACAGGATACTGGTGGGAATACCGGCACGGATGATATATCCCATGGTATCGGTGATTTCCTTTGGCAGGAACAGAGGAGACTCCGGAGAGATGCCTACCATACCCATCGGATTGTGTGTCTGATCTTCTCCGCCGTAAATTTTAAACAGTTCGGCAATATATTTTGCATTGCTGGCGATAGAAATACCAGGGCCATAAATCGGTTTGTGAGAATACTGGAGCATAGTCGCCGTCTGCTGCAGCTGAGTAATCTCAGAGGGGACTTCACTGGGATAAATCAGAGCACAGGGAAGATCCAGTTCCGGGAGCTGATTCATGACACGAACGGTGTCTATCAGGTCGGACAGAAGACCGTTGCGTCTTTTTCCGGTTTTCATATCGGCGATCCAGGGAGCGCCGCCTGTGCTGTGGACAAAGGTTTTGCCAATTTCCATTTCTTTTTTCATGCCGGTGACGGGGGAGGTCATGGTGACCTTTCCCTTCTGGGCTTTCAGCATCTCTTCGATCAGTGAGTCGCTGAAATATACACGGTTGTCTTTTTGCGTACAGCCATGTTCACAGAGCATATCGCGTACGGCGGGATCTTCTACCCGCATACCCAGTTTTTTCAGAATGTCAACGCCATACTGATGGAGTTTGGCAATTTCTTCATTGCTTACATAATTTAATCGTGGAATGTAGCTCATAAAAAAACCTCCCATTCTTGTTGAAATCTTCTTGAAACATGTGTGGTTCGAAAAAAAATTTATGCAAAACAGCATTTTGTTGATTAGTCTCATCATAACGTGTATGGGCAGCTTTGTCAATAATGCGGTGAAAAAGGGAAAAATATTTTTATAATCATGAAAAATAGAAAAAGATTGTAAAAATTCAAAAGACAGGAAAAGTAATAGATTTACATTTGCGGTTTCTTTCGTTATAATGGAAAAAAAAGACAAAAAAGGAAGGGGAGAATAAGGATTGGATAATCTGGATAAGATTGGTAGCAGTATTCGCAGCCTTCGAAAATCAAAGAAAATGACGCTGCAGCAGCTTGCGAAGGAAACAGGCCTTTCGACAGGGTATCTGAGCAATATTGAACGGAATATAACCAGCCCCACACTGATGAATATACAGAAAATATGCGATGTGTTTGACAGCTCTCTTAGTGATCTGCTGGAAAGAAACGCAGAAGAGCGTATCGTAATCCGCAGAGAGGACCGGGAAGTCATCTTGGACGAAGAGCAGGATATCCGGATGGAAACTATTGATTTTGGTATCGAAAATCTCTCCTTTATCTATACGGAACTGCCAAGACAATCTGAAACCAGTGAGGAATGGTGGACTCACGAGTTCGGAGAAGTGGGCACGGTTCTGGAGGGGGAGCTGACGGTAAACATAGGCGGAGAAATTTTTGAACTGAAAGCCGGAGACACCATCTATGTAAAACCCCACACACGTCACTGTTACTATAATAAAAGTGAAACATCAAAAAGCGTGTCCTTTTGGACCCGATTCTGGGAAAAGACGCAGGACGGGCAGGAAAACTGATATAATTCTGCGAGAAAAGAAAGCCGTGATTCGATTCACGGCTCTTTTTTTGCCCATGTTTGTCGTTGGGTGAATTCATGCATGTGATACAATCGATAAGATTATTTATATATGAAAAATCATTGTTAAATTTCATAAGAAAAAAAGGAGAGAGCTTATGATGATTTTTTGATCTGTGGTAAAATTGATCGGGGAAAGTGGTTGAAAAAAACAGATTAGTGTGATATTATAACAAAAAAGAATCATGTGTGTGAAAAAAATTGTTGAAATTTAATAAGGAGAGAAAATGAAGGAATTAAGAGAAAGACAGTTAAAAGCATGTGAAGCATTGAAAAATGCAGGAATCGACAAAGCCATCATCGGCGATCCCATGTCCATCAATTACCTGACAGGAATCCATATCATTCCTTATGAAAGATATTACGGCCTGGTGCTGGATGCCAAAACTCAGGAACTGATCATGGTGAACCCCAGTGTGGATACGGGCTGTATGAAAGGTACCGTTCCGGAGAGAACGTATCTGGATGAAAACGGCCCCGGCGACATCGTCCGTGAAGTGGTGGGAAGCTGCAAAAAACTGGCTGTGGAAAAGAAGTATTTCTCCATGAGCGTGGGAGAAATGTTCGCTTCTTTGGACTGTGAGATCGTGGATCTTGGCGACTGTATCGCGCGCCTTAGAATGTACAAGGATGAGGCGGAAGTGGAGACGATGCAGTTTGCCGCAAAGATTGTGGATGAGGCCATCGCCTATGTGTCTGACAAGATCAAACCGGGCATGACGGAAAAAGAACTGAACATGATGCTGTACAGTTATATGGCCGGCTATCCGGGATTCATCACCGATGAATTTATCATCCTGGTTCTGGCGGCGGCCAATTCCGCCAATCCCCACGGGGCCAGCGGTGATTACGCGTTCCAGGAGGGCGATATCGTGCTGATGGATTTCTGCGCGTACTACAATTATTACTGGTCAGATATTACCCGTTGTCTGTTTGTGGGCAAAGTGGGCAATCCCAAACTGGCTGAAATCTATGATATCGTACTGAAGGCAAACCTGACGGCCATTGCGGCTGTAAAACCGGGTGTGAAGGCAAAAGATATTGACAAGGCCGCCAGAGATGTGATCACGGAGGCGGGATATGGAGAACTGTTCCTGCACAGAACCGGTCACGGTCTGGGCTTGAGCGTTCATGAAGAGCCGTACATCACTTCCGTCAATGAACTGGTTCTGGAAGAGGGCATGACCTTTACCATTGAGCCGGGAATCTACATCGAAGGTGTGGGCGGCGTCAGAATCGAGGACGATATTCTGGTAACAAAAGACGGCTGCCGGATTCTGACTTCCAGATCCAAGAGGCTGGAGGATCAGATCGTAAAAATCTGAGATGAAACCGGACGTATGAGAAAGGAGCTATAACATGGCTGTTGCAAAACAGGAAGGAAAACTGAAGAAAAATATAATAACACTATTGATTCTGATTATTTCAGGCGCGATGGTTTATGCATTGCCCTATTTCAGAAGCTACTATTACGATGCATTCGTGGAATGTTTCAATCTGACCGATACCCAGATGGGCGCGCTGGGAAGCGCATACGGAAGCTTTGCGGTGATCGCTTACTTCCTGGGCGGCTTCTGTGCAGACCGCTGGCCGGCTAAAAAGCTGCTGACCCTGTCTCTGGTATCCACCGGCGTCATGGGATTGATTCTGCTGCTTCGTCCACCTTACTGGGGACTGTTCGTCATTCACGCGCTGTGGGGCATTACCTCCATCCTGACCTTCTGGAACGCGCTGGTAAAAGCCCTTCGTTCCATCGCTTCTTCTTCCGAACAGGGCCGTGTGTTCGGTCTGTTTGAAGGAGGCCGCGGAATCACCAACATGGTGCAGTCAGCGCTGATCCTGGCCCTGTTCGGTGTGGTATCCAACAACGTGTCCACCAGTGCCGGACTGAATGCGGTTATCATCGCTTATTCCGTGGTAACCATCCTGCTGGGCCTTCTGGTATGGATCTTCTACAAAGAAGGAGAGTTCAAACGGGAAGTCAAAGCGCTGGTCAATGTACCGGAACTGAAACGTGTACTGAAGATGTCCACCACATGGCTTCACGTGCTGATCATCTTCTGCTCCTACGCAATGTGCTGCAGCTATTTCTATATCACACCTTATACCACAGAGGTATTCGGAGCGACAGCGGTAATCGGCGCCGCGATGGGTTACTTTTCACAGTATGCCCGTCCCATCGGCTGTTTCGTATCCGGTTTTGCCGCTGATAAGATCGGTTCTTCCAAAGTCTGCGCCATCGCTTACGTGATTATGATCATCGGTATGCTGGGCATCATCCTGACGCCGGGCAAAGCTTCCCTGATCTGGCTGCTGCTGGTGGCATGTGCCGCTGTGTATGCGTCCATGTATGCCTGCCAGTCCATGCATTTTGCCATCATGGAAGAGGGAGACTATCCGGAAGAAACCACAGGTACGGCTACCGCTATCCTGACTCCCCTTGGTTACAGTGTGGAAGCGATCGCTCCGCTGGTTGCAGGTATGTGTCTGGACAGATGGGCGGGAGCGCAAGGTTATAAAGTATTCTTCGTGATCCTGACGATCACAGCCTGTGTCGGTTTGGTGGCTACGCTGCTTTGGATGGCAAAAACCAAAGACAGACGCAAAGAAATACTTGCGAAGAAATAATACATATGATAAAAATAACATAAGAACACAAAGAGAAAAGGGATTGCTGCAAAAAATGCGGCAATTCCTTTTTGACGCAGTCCGATTCGAAAATGTGGGAGGGCAGGCGATGGACAGTTATAACAGAAGAGTGCTGGATCTGGCCATGGGCGCGGGAAAAATTCTGCTGCAAAGCGGCGCGGAGATATTCCGTGTGGAGGAAACCATCCGGCGGATCTCAAGACATTACGGGGTGGAGAACAGCAATGCTTTCGTGCTCAGCAACGGTATATTTCTGACAGGACAGGATCAGATGGGAGAGATGTATGCTTATGTAAAGCATATTCCCATCAGCGGGACACAGCTGAATAAAGTGGATGCGGTAAACCGGCTTTCCAGGGAGATCGAGCAGGGACTTGATCTGGAACTGGCGGAAAAGAAGCTGCGTCATATCAAAATCATGCCGGGAAAGAAGCCGCTGACCCTTGTGGGCGCCTCGGCAGTGGGGGCCGGCGCTTTCTGCTATATCATCGGCGGAATGGCCGGCGACTGTCTGGCGGCGGTTCTGGCCGGCGGCATCGTCGGCTTATATCAGATCCTGATGGGGCGGAGAAAGAAAGCCACATCGAAACTGGCTTTGAATCTTGTGGGGGCTTTTCTGGCCACGGCGTTAAGTCTGTTGTTTTACCGTCTTCGGATTGGATTGGATTACCGGGCTATCACGGTAGGCGCCATCATGCCCATGCTTCCCGGCGTTTCTTTTGTCACTTCCATTCGGGAACTGGCCAACGGAGATTACATCGCTGGAACGATTCGTCTGCTGGACACACTGCTTGTGACAGCTGGCATCGCCATGGGCGTGGGTCTGTTTTATATACTCTATTATGAAATAACCGGAGGGTATATGTTATGATGGTAGATGCGCTGATTCAGTTTGTGGCGGCTTTTTTCGGCACCATTGCTTTTTCTGTGATCTTTTTTGTTCCCCGGGAGCACTATCTGGGCTGTGGAATGATCGGGGGACTGGGCTGGCTTTTTTACTGGTGCCTTACGGCTCATCTGGGGCTGTCCTATCTGGGCGGAACTTTTTTCGCAGCGGTTTTTGTGGTGCTGCTCTCCAGAATATGCGGCGTGGCGGTTAAGTGCCCCGCCACGGTGTTTCTGTCTCCCGGTATCTTCCCTTTGGTTCCCGGAGTCGGAATCTACTGGACCGTTTACTCCATGATTATCGGAGAGATGGAGCAAAGCTCCTCTTATGGACGGCAGACCATCGGAACTGCCATCGCCATCGTGCTTGCGATTATATTTGTGTTTGAGATCCCCCAGCCATGGATCGGAGCCATCGGCAGGAAAGTGGCGGTAAAAGAAAGAAAAAGAAAAGAAAAAGAACTTCCGGATGAAGAGGAATGATATCCTTCATCCGGATTTTTTCAGTATAAATAATTTGAATTAACGATAAAAAATTTCTATTAGTCATAATAGATTTTTCTTACCAATTTTGTCGAAAAAAATGTATAATGGGGGATGCCAAAATAAGTGAGAAAGAACGAAGGATAAAGATGACGGACATCATAAAAAATACAGAAAGCAAAAAAATACGAACAGTAGGGATAGATATCGGTTCCACCACCACAAAGATGGCGGTGCTGGATACGCAGAAGAACGAGGTGCAATACAGCGCTTACCGAAGGCATCACGCGGATCAGGCGGGCAGTGTTGTCCGTATGATGGAAGAACTGGAAAGTCAGTTTCCGAAAGAAGAGTTTTACTTCTCTTTGACAGGATCCGGAGCAAAACCCATCGCGGAAGCTTTAAAGATCCCATTTGTGCAGGAAGTAGCCGCCAATGCGGAAGCTTTAAAAAGCAGATACCGCAGAGTGGGAAGCGCCATCGAGCTGGGCGGACAGGATGCAAAAATGATTTTTTTCAGGACGGCCAGCGACGGCGCGCTGCAGGTGGCGGATATGCGCATGAACGGCAGCTGCGCCGGCGGGACGGGAGCCTTCATCGATGAGATTGCTTCCCTGCTGAAGGTCCCGGTACAGGACTTCAACGCGCTGGCAGAGCAGGGAACCTGCGTCTATGACATTTCCGGCCGCTGCGGCGTCTATGCCAAGACAGATATTCAGCCTCTGTTAAACCAGGGTGTGGCGAAAGCCGATCTGGCGCTTTCGGCCTTTCACGCCATAGCGAAACAGACCATAGGAGGACTGGCCCAGGGCCTTACCATTACCAAACCGGTGGCTTTTGAAGGGGGTCCCTTGACTTTTAATCCTGCTTTGATCCGTGTGTTTGCCCAGCGTCTGGAGCTGACGCAGGAGGAGATCCTGATCCCGCCCCATCCGGAACTGATGGTGGCCTACGGAGCGGCGGTGATGGCAGAGCGTATGTTTGAGGGAGAAAGCGTCCCCCTTTCGCCGGCTCTGGTCCGACAGGAAATAAGAGAAAGGAAAATCGGAGACAAAGATAGCGGCGGTAAGGATGCGAAGCCTTTTTTTGTGTCGGAAGAAGAAAAACGGGAATTTGAAATGCGTCACGGCAAATTGCCATTGCGGTGGAAAAAACCTGAGGCAGGGGAGGAGGTCTGCGCTTACCTTGGCATCGATTCCGGAAGTACGACGACAAAGTTTGTGTTGATGGATGACAGGGAAGAGATCCTGGGATCCTTTTACGCGCCCAACGAAGGGGAGCCGCTGCAGGTGGCGAAGAGGGCGCTGATAAAGATCCGCGACCAATATCGCCAGGCAGGCGCCAGACTTAAGATTCTGGCAGCAGGGACGACCGGTTACGGGGAGATGCTCTTTGCCAGGGCTTTTCAGGCCGAGTATCACACCGTGGAAACGGTGGCTCATGCCAGAGCGGCGGAAAAATACGTGAAGGATGTTTCTTTTATCCTGGATATCGGCGGACAGGACATGAAAGCCATGTGGCTGGATGGAGGGATTATCACCAACATCCTGGTGAACGAAGCATGTTCCTCCGGATGCGGATCTTTTCTGGAAAACTTTGCTTCATCACTGAATATTCCCACAGCAAAGATTGCAGAGGCTGCTTTTTCTTCAGCCTATCCTGCGGCGTTGGGCAGCCGGTGTACGGTGTTTATGAACAGCAGCATCATCACGGAGCAGCGGAACGGAAAAGGACCCCAGGATATCATGGCAGGACTTTGCCGGTCTATTATCGAAAACGTTTTCACCAAGGTGGTGCGCCTTTCCAACCTGGATTCCCTGGGGGAACGGATCGTGGTGCAGGGCGGAACTTTTGAGAACGATGCCGTGCTGAGGGCTATGGAAGAGTATACGGGAAGGAAGGTGACCCGGGCCCCCTATCCGGGACTGATGGGAGCCATCGGGGCGGCGCTGCTTACCAGGGAGCAGTATCAGAAAAATCCGGGGAACCGGACATTTATGGATCTGAATGAGCTGGAGAGCTTTTCCTATCATCAGGAAGCCAACGCTCCCTGCCCCTTTTGTGCCAATCACTGTAAGCGGACGATCCTGACATTTTCCAACGGGAATTCATGGATTACCAATAACCGCTGCGAGCGGGGCGAAATCCTGGGAGATCCCAAAGACACAAAGGTGAAAAAGCAGCTGAAGGATACGGTGGCGCGGGCGACTTCCGTGCCGAATCTGTACCGGGTGAGAGAAAAGCTGCTGTTTCGGAAATACTCCTGTCCGGAACCGGCAAAGACAAGAGATATCACCATCGGGCTTCCCCGCGTGCTGGCATTCTGGGAGACGATGCCTTTCTGGCGGACGTTTCTTCGGGCGCTAGGTTTTCGGGTGATCGTCTCTGATGTCAGCACCAGGCGGATTTACGAAAGCGGCCTTTCCGCCGTCACTTCAGATACCGTATGTTTTCCGGCCAAGCTGGTACACGGACATATCCGCAACCTGGTGCAAAAAGGGGTGGACCGGATTTTTATGCCCTCCGTGACCACAGTGCCCTCGGAGAATCAGGAGAAGACAAGCCAGTCTATGTGCGCGGTGGTAAAAGGGTATCCTCTGGTGGTGGGCAATTCGGACCATCCCCAAAAACAGTGGGGAATCCCTTACGATGCGCCGCTGTTCCACTGGTACACGAAAGAGGATCAGGAACGTCAGCTGAAAGAATATATGAAAGCCAGATTTCAGATCCCGGAAGAAGAGACGGCAATTGCCGTCGCGGCCGGGAACCGGGCGCAGGAAGTATTCCGCAGAGAGCTTAAGGAGCGGGGCAGAAAAATTCTAAACGAGGTAAAGCGGGAAGGAAAATTTGCAGTGGTTCTGGCCTCCCGCCCCTATCAGAATGATACGCTGGTCAATCATGAACTTCCGGAAATTTTCACCGGCATGGGAATCCCTGTGCTGACGGCGGATTCTCTGCCGGAGGAGGAGAACGTGGACTTAAGCTGCAGCCGTTTGGATATCGTCAATAATTTCCACGCAAGGATGCTTTCTTCCGCCGTCCTGACAGCCAGGGAAAGCGCACTGGAATACGTTCAGATCGTCAGTTTTGGCTGCGGCCATGACGCCTACCTTTCCGATGAGATCGTACGGCTGATGCATGAGATATCAGGAAAGACGCCGCTGATTCTAAAGGTGGATGAAAGCGATATCCAGGGCCCTCTGCGTATCCGGATCCGTTCCTTTCTGGAGACGGTGTCCATGAGAAGGGAACGGGGCCAGAGCCTTTCGGTGAAAAGTCCGGGCGATCCGTATCCGGTCAAATTTGAAAAAAAGGACAGGCAGGATAAGATTGTTCTGGTTCCCAATACGTCCCATGCATTCTGCCGGCTGATGTCGGCGGCCATGGCGGGACAGGGGATCCGGACGGTGCCGCTGCCCGTCGGACGGCAGGAAGCCATCCGCATGGGAAAAAAATACGTGCACAATGATATCTGTTTTCCTGCACAGATCGTCATCGGAGAGATCCTCTCCACGCTGCGAAGCGGTCAGTATGATGTAAAACGTACGGCGGTGGCCATGGGGAAATATGTGGGCGACTGCCGTCTGACCCACTATGGGGCTCTTTTGCGCAAAGCTTTGGATGACGCCGGATTTTCCCAGGTTCCCATCCTCACCAATGACGATGAGGACAGCCATAGTCTGCATCCGGGATTTCATATGAATCTTTCTTCCAGCCTGAAGATTGCTTTCGGCCTGCCGATGATCGATGTGCTGGAAGAACTTCTGCGGAAGATCCGCCCTTATGAGACGAAGGAAGGCAGCGCGCAGAAAGCCTTTGACGCCGCCATGGATGATGTGATAACGGGGATAGAAAAGCATGGTATTTCCGGTGCGCTCAGAGGTTTTAAGAAAGCGGTAAAACGGATGGGACAGGTGTCTTACGACCGGTCTGCCCTGCGGCCGCGTGTTCTGATCGTGGGAGAATACCTTCTGAATTTTCATCCGGGGGCAAACCACGATATCGAAGAATATCTGGAAAAGAACGGATTTGAGATTATCGAAGCAAGGATGACGGACGTCATCCAGAAAACGTACTTTTATCAGGATTGTCAGATCCGGGAATATCGCGTAGACAGACCGCTTTTTAAAAAAATCTGGTACCGGTCTGCGGATCTGGCGTTTCATCTGGCTCATATGCTGACGGACCGGATCGCGTCTGCCCATCCCCTGTATGAGAAGGCGGCGCGGATCGAGGAACTGGCAAAGGAAAGTGACCCGGTCATTCCCCATACCTTTGACGCGGGGGAAGGCATTCTCATTCCGGGGGAGATTCTCCATCACGCAGGAAAAGGATGCAGAACTTTCGTCATCCTTCAGCCCTTTGGCTGTCTGCCCAATCATGTGGTGGGGCGGGGAATCTCCAAAAAGATCAAGGAAATCTATCCGGACGCGCAGATCCTGCCGCTGGATTATGATCCGGACGTCAGCTTTGCCAATATCGAAAACAGATTGCAGATGCTGGTCATGAATATCAAATAGTAAAAAGCACAGGAGGTATTTTGTCTATGAAATCATTTCGAAAAGAACTGCATTTTCATCTGCCCACCAGAAGGGGGCTGGTGAACATCACCGGTGACGTGCAGGAAGCGGTGACACAAAGCGGCGTAAAGGAAGGACTGGTTTTAGTCAATGCCATGAACATTACAGCCAGCGTATTTATCAACGATGACGAAAGCGGACTGCATCAGGATTATGAAAAATGGCTGGAAGGTCTGGCTCCGGAAAAACCCTACAGTCAGTACCGCCACAACGGATATGAGGACAATGCGGACGCCCATCTGAAACGGACCGTTATGGGTCGGGAGACGGTGGTGGCCATCACCGGCGGACGGCTGGACTTTGGAACCTGGGAACAGATCTTTTATTATGAGTTTGATGGGAAGCGTGACAAAAGAGTTTTAATCAAGATTATAGGAGAATAGATGTATTCTATTCATCTTTAACCTGCCAATTTTTCATTGACAAAAAAAGTATATGTTGGTAGAATAATTGGCAGAGTATTTAACGCAGTAGCGAAAGAAAGCAGGAATTGTTTATGAAACGCAGGGTATTATCCATCTTAGTTGATAACACGTCAGGCGTACTCAGCCGTGTGGCCGGATTGTTCAGCCGCAGAGGCTACAATATCGACAGTATCACGGCAGGCATCACCACCAATCCGCAGATTACCCGGATGACCGTGGTATGCAGCGGGGACGATTTGGTGCTGGAGCAGATTACAAAACAGCTGGCCAAGCTGGTGGATGTGCGCCACATCAAGGTGCTCAAACCGGGCGAGAGCGTCAACCGGGAGCTGATGCTGATCAAGATCAAAGTGATGCCGGAACAGAGACAGAATATTACTTCTATCGCCCAGATTTTCCGGGCCAAGATCGTGGATGTGGGAAAAGAATCCATGGTCATCGAGGTAACGGGCGAGCAGAGAAAACTGGAAGCATTTCTGGATATCCTTGATGAATATGAGATCTTGGAGCTGGCCAGAACGGGTCTGGCAGGTCTGTCCAGAGGCGCGGACGACGTTCAGTATTTATAATTACGTTTGCTGGAGGAGTCATCCCCTAACATATAAAAACTATACAACCAGGAGGAAGAAAAATGGCAGCAAAAATTTATTATCAGGAAGACTGTAACCTTTCCATGCTGGAGGGAAAAACGATTGCGATTATCGGATACGGAAGCCAGGGCCATGCCCATGCGCTGAACGCGAAGGAATCCGGATGCAACGTTATCATCGGACTTTATGAAGGAAGCAGATCCTGGGCAAAAGCAGAAGCACAGGGATTTGAGGTTTATACAGCTGCAGAAGCTGCAAAACGTGCCGATATCATCATGATCCTGATCAATGATGAGAAACAGGCTCAGATGTATAAGGAATCCATTGAGCCCAATCTGGAAGAGGGCAACATGCTGATGTTCGCACATGGATTCAACATTCATTTCGGATGTATCGTACCGCCGAAGAATGTGGATGTGACCATGGTAGCGCCCAAAGGACCGGGCCATACCGTAAGAAGTGAATATCAGGCCGGAAAGGGTGTTCCCTGCCTGGTTGCAGTTGAGCAGGATGCCACCGGAAAAGCGCTGGATACCGCTCTGGCTTATGCGCTGGCCATCGGCGGCGCAAGAGCAGGCGTGCTGGAGACTACTTTCCGTACAGAGACAGAAACAGACCTGTTCGGTGAGCAGGCGGTTCTCTGCGGCGGCGTGTGCGCTCTGATGCAGGCTGGTTATGAGACGCTGGTGGAAGCCGGATACGACCCGAGAAACGCATACTTTGAGTGTATCCATGAGATGAAACTGATCGTCGATCTGATTTATCAGTCCGGTTTTGCCGGAATGAGATACTCCATCTCCAATACAGCGGAATACGGAGATTACATTACCGGACCGAAGATCATCACAGAGGACACCAAGAAAGCGATGAAGAAGATCCTGAGCGATATCCAGGATGGTACTTTCGCCAAAGACTTCCTGCTGGATATGTCTTCCGCAGGCGGACAGGTTCACTTCAAGGCTATGAGAAAACTGGCTGCCGAGCATCCGTCAGAGATCGTCGGCAAAGAAGTTCGCGAGCTGTACAGCTGGAGCGATGAAGACAAACTGATCAACAACTAAAGATCATACAGATCAACTAAGGGCTGCCGCATATGCGGCAGCCCTTAACTGATATCAGACAGCGGCGGTCAGGGAAAGAAATTCCTGTACCGCTTTGTTTTTTGCGGCTGTTTTCTGACAGGCAAAGCCAATCTGTCTTTTCTGTACCGGTATGTTCAAAGGGATTTCCACCAGTTCCCCGGTGGTCAGTTCTCGAGTGACAAACTGTTTGATGACGCAGGCGATCCCAAGGCCGATTTTTGCAAACTCGATCAGAAGATCCATGGTGGATACTTCCAGGGCGTTTTCTGTGGAAATATGGTTTAACGCCAGATAAGCGTCCATATACCGGCGGGTAATGTTTTCTTTGTCCAAAAGCATCAGATTGGCATTTCGGAACAGATCGTCTCCCCGCATACGCAGATTGTCCAGGTATGACCGGGAAGCGACAAGGATATCCTCGATCTCTCCCAGAGGTTGGAAATGAACATGATACAGATGTTCCGGACGGCCGATCAGCCCCAGATCAATTTCATTCTCTGTCAGAAGCTGCAGCGTACGGTTGCTGGACTGGCATTCGATGGTGATCCGGATGTGGGGATGGTTCCGGATGAATGTTTCCAGAAAAGGCAGGAGGGTAAACCGGCATAAGGTGGTGCTGACGCCGATGCGGATGTGGCCCATGTTCAGATCCTTATACCGTTTTACTTTTTCCTCGCCCAGCTGGATGGAAGAAAAGGCGCTTTTTATGTGATCATAGAGGATCTGGCCTTCCTCTGTGAGGGAGACGCCGCGGGAACTGCGAAGAAACAGGGTAGTATTCAAACTTTGCTCCAGTTTCTGAACCGCTTTGCTGACGGCGGGCTGACTGATAAACAGTTCCGATGCCGCTCTGGAGATGCTTCCGGTGTTGGCAACCATATAAAAGATCCGATACAGCGACAGATTTTGTTCCATAATCAGTCTCTCCTTCCATAGATATAATCATAAGTTATATTGAATATATTTTTTATGTATTTGTATTATATCTTCTCCTGTGATAAAATACAAGCAGATGAAAGAATCTCAAGGAGGAAAAAAACATGGGAATGACAATGACACAGAAGATTCTGGCAGCCCATGCAGGCCTGGACTGTGTGGAAGCGGGCCAGCTGATCGAGGCCGATCTGGATCTTGTGCTGGGAAATGATATTACGTCTCCGGTGGCCATCCACGAGATGGATAAGATGACAGTGGATACGGTTTTCGACAAGGATAAAGTGGCGCTGGTTATGGATCATTTTATCCCCAATAAAGATATTAAATCGGCGGAGCATTGTAAATGCGTGCGGGAATTTGCATGCAGACATGATATCACCAACTATTTTGATGTGGGACAGATGGGAATCGAGCATGCCCTGCTGCCGGAGAAAGGCCTTACGGTGGCGGGCGACGTGGTCATCGGCGCAGACTCTCATACCTGTACCTATGGGGCGTTGGGCGCTTTTTCCACCGGAGTGGGAAGTACGGATATGGCGGCCGGTATGGCAACCGGAAAGGCATGGTTTAAGGTGCCTTCTGCCATTAAATTTAATCTGACCGGGAAACCGTCCAAATGGGTCAGCGGAAAGGACGTGATCCTGCATATCATCGGCATGATCGGTGTGGACGGCGCGAGATATAAATCCATGGAGTTTGTGGGAGACGGCGTGGCCAATCTGTCCATGGACGACCGCTTTACCATTGCCAACATGGCTATCGAAGCGGGCGGCAAAAACGGCATTTTCCCGGTGGATGACAAAGCCATAGCATATATGAAAGAGCATTCCAAAAGGGAATACAAAGTATATGAAGCGGATGCAGACGCAGTGTATGACGAGGAATACACCATTGATCTGTCACAGTTAAAGCCCACCGTAGCGTTTCCCCACCTTCCGGAAAATACCAAGACGATCGACGAGATCACGCAGGATGTGGCGATCGATCAGTCTGTCATCGGCTCCTGCACCAACGGAAGAATCGATGATCTGCGTACAGCGGCTGCCATTTTGAAGGGCAGGAAAGTGAAAAAAGGCGTGCGCTGTATCGTGATTCCGGCCACCCAGGCCATCTATCTGCAGGCCATGGAGGATGGCCTGCTGAAAATCTTCATAGAGGCGGGCGCCGTGGTCAGCACACCTACCTGCGGTCCCTGCCTGGGCGGCTATATGGGTATCCTGGCGGAGGGAGAACGCTGTATCTCCACCACAAACAGAAACTTTGTGGGAAGAATGGGCCATGTGAAATCAGAAGTATACCTGGCGAGTCCGGCGGTGGCGGCAGCCAGTGCGGTAACCGGAAAAATTTGCGCACCGTCAGAGTTAGGTTTATAGGAGGACAGAATATATGAAAGCGAATGGAACAGTATTCAAATATGGAGACAACGTGGATACGGACGTTATCATTCCGGCGCGTTATCTCAATTCTTCTGATCCGGCGGAGCTGGCGACGCACTGCATGGAAGATATCGACAAGGATTTTGTCAAAAAAGTGAAAAAGGGAGATATCATCGTGGCGGACAAAAACTTTGGCTGCGGCTCTTCCAGAGAGCATGCTCCCCTGGCGATCAAGGCGGCCGGCGTCAGCTGTGTCATCGCCGATACCTTTGCCCGTATCTTTTACCGGAACGCCATCAATATCGGACTTCCCATCATCGAATGTCCGGAGGCATCCAGAGGCATCGAAAACGGAGACGAGGTGGAAGTGGATTTTGACAGCGGCGTGATCACCAATAAGACAAAGGGAACTTCTTTTAAGGGACAGCCTTTCCCGGAGTTTATGCAGAAGCTGATTTCCAGCGGCGGCCTGGTGAACTATATCAATGAAAAATATCAGTAATTTATAAAAGAACAGCGGCAGATCCTGTAAAAGGGTTTGCCGCTGTTCTTTGCTTCAGCCGGGGAAATCCAGTATATATTTTTCGTAGGCGTTGATGATTTTCGTATCGCTGTAGAAAGCTTCCCGGGAATATTCCAGGCCATAGTTGAGATGGGTATGGCCGTGGATCATCAGGCGGGGATGGTAAACATCCAAAAGACGGCGAAAGGCAGTAAAGCCCTGGTGAGGAAGATCCCGTCCGTCGTTTATCCCGAATGCCGGGGCGTGGGTGAGCAGAATGTCGAATCCCCGGTTTTTTAAGAGCGAGGGAAAGAGCCGTCTCACCCGGCGGTTCATCTCCGACTGCGTGTACTGGTGAAGACCGTCCCGATACCGGACAGATCCGCCCAGGCCCAGGATACGGATTCCCTGAAAACGGTAGATTCTGTTTTCAATGCAAAAACAGCCGTCCGGAGGCGTTTCCTGATAGCGGTCATCGTGATTTCCGTGCACATAGAGAACCGGAGCATGGGTGAAGGTGGCGATAAAGGAAAGATATTCCGGACGAAGGTCCCCGCAGGAGAGGATCAGATCGATATCTTCCAGCCGCTTGGGATTTTCACTGTCCCACAGATAGTTGGATTCTTTATCAGACAGTACCAGCAGTCTCATACCTGTTTTACCCCCTGGATGCGGACCAGCGCCTGGGCTTCCGGTATGAGATCGCGCAGGGAGGGCAGTTCGCCGATGACATTGTCTGCCAGCCAGTCCATGGTGATGATTTCATGTGCGGTGATGGGATGATCCGTGTAGTCGAAGGTGCGTCCATCCTGGGTATGGATCACTGTGGAGAAGGGGGACAGGGATCCGGAGCAGATGGCGTTTTGCAGGATGGAAACCAGCTGTCTCGTACCTTCCGGAAGACTGCTGGAGCAGATCAGATCGATGACGCCGGCATCCATTCCCCACCAGTAACTGACGGCCCTGGAATCGGGGGCGTCGTTTTTCCATCCGCCGTTCAGGTAGTTGCGTACGATCCGTTCATAGAGCCGTCCCCAGCGCCATACACAAAGAGCGGTGTTGGAAAGGGAACTGCCGTCGCTGCGGTACAGTCCCACATACCGCGAGATGGAACTGCCGGCGGCGATGGCATCCTGATCGGAGATGTAGGATATCCCGTTGCGGCTCAGCTGTTCCCGGCCGTCACCGGAAACAGTCTTTGACCAGCCAAGATAAATCCGTGCCTCCGGGTTGACCATTTTAGCGCCTAGGGCAAAGGCATTAATATTGGCGGTGCAGCCGTAGATGGGATAGTCGGCGATGTATCCGATTTTATTATCCGGCGTCAGACATCCGGCGATGACACCCATCAGAAATTTCCCCTCGTACATCCGTGCATAGTAAGTGCGGATGGTGGGATGGGACGTATTCAAAGAACAGTTTAGAATCTTGATTTCCGGATGGGACAGCGCGGCTTTTAAGCTGGCATTCAGCAGACGGGGGGAGGTGGTAAAAATCAGATCCGGTTTCTCGCTGATCAGAGTTTCCAAAGACTGATCCGCCCTTTCCTCCGTATCGGCTCCGTCCAAACACAGCGTCACCAGCTGTTCATCAAAAGCGGCTTCCAGATCCCTTCTTCCCAGCTCATGGGTAAAAACCCAGCTGGAGGTGGAGGCGGTCTTATCGTGGAGAAATCCGATGCGAAGAGGAGCACCGGAAGGCAGCCACCAGAAAAGTGATTTATAATCAGGCGGTGAAAGGATCAGATGGATGTCCGCATTTTGACTTTTATTATGAAATTCATCCCGCAGACGGCTGATTTCCGTGCGCAGCTGGGGTACGGTTTTTTCCACCGAGGATTCGTAATCATAGATGTCCAGATAAACCAGCAGGGCTTCATCGGTGGACAGATCATTTTCAAACTCCCGTTTTTCGTGGTATACGTGGTAAAAGGAAGTGTAAAAAGCGCGGAATCGCCGGCGTTCCTCCTCAGTCCAGATATCGCTGGAAGATTTGCGCACGGCACGAAGCAGGGCGGCGTAATCGCTGGCCTTGCGGAACCACAGATAATTAATCCCTGTCAGACGGTAAAAATAAAGAAACGCAGCATACTGACGGTCTTCCGGAGAACTGCCAAGGGCAGGGATCATACGGATCACAAAGCCGCGCACGGAAAGCGCGCCGAAATAGCGCAGCACGCTGACCCGCTTATGACCTTCCATCACATAGTAGTGTCCTCTGTATTCGTAAGCCTTGATGGGATCGTGGATACCCTCCAAAAGATGGGACTGACACAGACGGATCCATTTCTGGGCAAATTCGCTTTCCTCCGGCATAAGCGGATAAAATCCGTTGGAAAAGGTTGGCTGGCGTCCGGAAGCGTAGGTGCCGATGACGCGCTCCAGAGGGATTTCCACGACGCCCAGGGTCTCCTGCGTCTTGATATCGGCATGCTCCAGAATCCGTTCCAGAGCCGGCAGATAGGGGGATTCCCCTGCGGCCAGCCGTTCCCGGCTGATTTTTCTTCCTGCTTTTAATGCTTTTCGATAGATTTCAACGGACATAATGTCACCTCATTTTGTATGATCCAAATTCTTCATTAATTAATTCCATAGTATCACAGCTGAAAAAAAGGCGCAACGAAGGAGAACGGAATTGGCGGAAATATCAGATAATTACAGTTGGCATCAGAAAGATACGGTTGTGATAAGAGAGAAATCAGGTTATACTTTTAACAGATGTTATGTATTGGGAGGAAAAAAATATGGCAAGTATTTCATTTCAGCATGTTAATAAAACGTATCCGGGCGGCGTGGAGGTTGTGCCCGATCTGAATCTGGAGATCAAAGATAAGGAATTTGTCATCCTGGTAGGGCCTTCCGGATGCGGAAAATCCACCACACTGCGTATGATTGCAGGGCTGGAGGATATCACCAGCGGTGAACTTCGCATCGGCGACCGTGTGGTAAACGATATTGCCCCCAAAGACAGAGATATCGCGATGGTATTTCAGAACTACGCGCTGTATCCCCATATGAGCGTATATAAAAATATTGCTTTCGGTCTGCAGCTTCGCAAGACTCCGAAGGATGAGATCGACCGGAAAGTTCATGAAGCAGCTAAGATCCTGGATCTGGAGCATCTTCTTGACCGGAAACCGAAGGCACTGTCCGGCGGCCAGCGTCAGCGTGTGGCTCTGGGACGCGCCATGGTGCGTAACCCTGCGGTATTCCTTCTGGACGAGCCGTTGTCAAACCTGGATGCCAAACTGCGTACCTCCATGCGTTCTGAGATCAGCAAACTTCACAAACGTCTGGACACCACCTTCGTATACGTAACCCATGACCAGACGGAAGCTATGACCATGGGCGACCGGATCTGTGTGATGAAGGACGGCGTGATTCAGCAGTTTGATGTACCCCAGACACTGTACGATTTCCCGTGCAATCTGTTCGTGGCTGGATTTATCGGATCGCCGCAGATGAACTTTATCACCGCAGCGATCGTCGGAAATGGGAACAGCGTAAGCGCTCAGTTCGGAGAATTTTCTCTCCCGCTGAATGCACAGAAGTCCAAAGCGCTGAAGGATTATATCGGAAAAGATGTGATCATCGGTATTCGTCCGGAAGACTTTGAAGTGGCAGACGGCAGGACAGAAGGCGTACTTTCAGCCGAAGTTGAGCTGGCAGAGCTGATGGGTGCGGAGAATAACCTGTATCTGGACTGCGTGGGCAACAAGCTGATCGCGAGGATGCCTTCCAGCGTACGGCCTAAGGAACATTCTGTTTACAAGGTGGCTGTGAAACTGGACAAGATCCACGTATTTGACAAAGAGACGGAAAAGGCAATCTGCCACTGACGGATTTTATGCAATTATTGATTAATAACTCAATCCCATTTAAATATTACACTCCCATGGCAGCTCACAATCTTCGGATTCGTGAGCTGCTCTGGGTTTCCGGGCACATCGGTTTTTCCATGAAAAAGGATGAAGAAGGAGTCTGTCAGGCGCAGCGGCGGGAAGTAGTAGCCCTGACGGTGAAAAAGGGCGGCTTGTCTGTGCGCATTCAGGATCGCCCGATGCAGCTTGCGCAGGGAAGAGGGGTTTTGATCCATCCAAACTGCGGCGGCTGCAGTTTTCTGGCGACAGAGGATTTTGAAGGAATCGCGCTGGCGCTGGAAGGGACGCTGGTAGAGCAGGTGCTGGGAGAGAATTTCCGAAAAAGGAGAATTTTTTGCTCTAATATTCTTCCGGAAGTTCTGGGTATGGTAAGATTGTTGGAAAACGAACCGGGCAGGGAATATGACTATTCCGTCGCGGCGTATCGCTTCCTGCTCCAGTTGGATGACGCGGCCAAAATCTATCGGGAGGAAACCGGGTATCCTCTGCTGGTGCAGGCTGCCATCGGCGTTCTGGAAGAAGAATTTGCCTATCTGGACGGTATAGCGGAGGTGGCGGAGCGGCTGGGCGTTACGGAAAGCCATCTGATCCGTGTCTTTTCTTCCTCCGTGGGGATTCCGCCGGGGAAATATCTGAAACGGTGCCGTATCGAGCATGCCAAGTCTTTGCTGGTGCAGCCGGAAATGACGGTGGCGCTGGCGGCTTCCATGGCTGGATTTTCCAGCGCCGACTATTTTTCCAAGTCCTTTCGCCGGGAGACCGGAATGTCGCCCGGCGAGTTCATCCGCTCTCACACAGGGGAGAAAAAGAGCAGTAAAAAATCCCGTACTTTGATCAATGAGGCTTATCTGTAAGGAGAGAAAAATGGGAAAACAAGATAAATTGCACACAGGAGAAATATATTTTTATAATGATCCCGAACTTTTGCAGGAGCAAAAGGAACGGATGAAGCTTTTGTATGAATATAATCAGACGGCCCCCTGGGAAGAGGAGAAGCGTGCGCTCCTGCTGATGCAGATGCTGGCTGAAGCAGGGGAGGGGTGCTGCATCGAACCGCCCTTTCACGCCAACTGGGCAGGGAAGTTTATTCATTTTGGAAAACGTGTATATGCAAATTTTAATCTGACGGCGGTGGACGATACGCACATTTACGTGGGAGACGATACCATGTTCGGCCCCAATGTGACCTTGGATACCGGCACCCACCCCGTCGATCCAAAGCTTCGGCGAAAAGGCGGTCAGTACAATCTTCCGATTCATATCGGAGAAAACTGCTGGATTGGAGCCGGATCCATCATCCTTCCCGGTGTGACCATCGGTGATCACACAGTGATCGGAGCGGGAAGCGTGGTGACAAAAGATATTCCGGATCATGTGGTGGCGGTGGGAACACCCTGCCGGGTGATCCGCTCAGTTGGCGATGAAACGATAAAAAATGAGACTGTCTGAAGACGGTCTCATTTTTTATCGCTGTTTTTTATATATTGACGGTATTCACTGGGACTGGTGCCAAACCGCTGTTTGAAGCTTTTGGAGAAAGCCAGGGAATCGGGGTATCCCACTTCAGCGGCGATATCCGTGACAGATTTCCCTGTATTTTCCAGTAGGAACTGAGCCTGATCCATGCGCAAAGAAATCAGATATTCCTGGGGGGAAACGTGGTACTGTTCCCGGAAACTTTTAGTCAGATAACTGCGATCCACACCGATATAGTCAGCCAGGTCGGAGATCTTGATCCGGCGGGGATAGTTGCTGGTCAGGTAGCGCATGGCAACTTCCGCGTAAGTGGTTTTGGAGTATTCATATTGGGTCTCTCTGGCATTGGGGCTGTGATCCATCACATAGGAAAACAGCTGCAGCAGTTCGGCTGTCCGCTTCAGTTCGTTTCCATAGGTGATTTTATGAAGTTCCAGCATATTCTGGATAGACTGACGCAGAGGTTCCAGATTATTTACGTAAACCACGTGATTGTCCCGGGAGAACCCCATATAGGAAAGGATGGTTTCCGAGTGATATCCGCTGAATCCCACCCAGCCGTAACTCCAGGGATCCTTTTCGTCTGCCTGATAAACAGTGGAAACGCCGGGGTAGATCAGGAAAATCTGCCCTGCGCTTAAATGGTAGGTGGTACCTTCCGTACGGTATGTTCCCTTGCCGCTGAAAATAATGTGAATCAAATAAGAAGTCCTGGTGTGCGGTCCAAAGCAATATCCGGGGGCGCAGGATTCATATCCGCAGTAATTCAGATGATAAGGCGCCGGGCCGGAATAGGTGGACTGAAGATCCGTAGGGATATCTTCGTTGGGAGCTTCTACCTGAAGGTTTGAGTCCTGGAAAAACAGTTCCAGAACGGTGCCGCTTTGATTTTTTCTTTTTTTTGCGTCCACGACAAGACTCCTTTCTGTGATGAAAAAAAGATCTGACCACAGGATACTGTTTTGGCAAATTTGTCTTTGATTCGTGGCAATTATACTATGGAAATTTCCAAAATACAAATTTTCCAGTAAAATTTTACAAGTAAAAATGTGGAAAAAAATAACTGAAAAATTTTATTAAAATCAAAAGTAGAACAATAGCATCAAAAAACATCCGGCAAAATAGACAAACACATCCGGAACTGATTTGTATAAATTATTTAAAACGGAAAAATAAGTAAAATAAATGTAAAAAATAAATAAAAAAATAAACACATTTTTCCATGCTGCCCACGCATATGTCTATAGTGGAGTAAAGTGTAAATTGTTATAATTTATACAGACTTCAGCAAAGAAGGAATAAAAGAAAGGAGAAAAAACATATGAAATTGAGACGTGTGTTAGCAACAATATTGGCAGCGGCCCTGGTGGTACCGGTTCTGGCAGGTTGCGGAGGCGGCGGCAAAGAAGCCTCCTCTGAGGGCGGCGGGTCCGATTCCGGCGTGCTGGATGTAAAGATCTGGGATGCGACCCAGCAGGAGGGCATCCAGACCATCTGCGACGAATGGTCGGAGACCTCCGGCATCGAAGCAAAAGTAGAAGTGGTAACCTGGGACGACTACTGGACACTGTTGGAAGCAGGTGCCTCAGGCGGAACCATGCCGGACGTATTCTGGATGCATTCCAACAATATTCAGAAGTACATGGATGCCGGTCTTCTTCTCAACCTGAATGATTACATTGAAGGCGATGAGAACATTGACATGGCAAACTACTACGAAGATATCGTGGAACTGTATACCAATGACGACGGCATCCACTATGCAATCCCCAAGGATTACGATACGGTTGCCCTGTGGTACAACAAGACCATCTTCGATGAAGCCGGCATGGAATATCCCACCAACGACTGGACCTGGGAAGACATGTATGATGCTGCTGTGAAACTGACCAAGGATGACGGTTCTCAGTACGGTATGGCAGAAAACACCGACAGAAACCAGGAGTTCTTCTACAATATCATTTACAGCTACGGCGGAAATGTCATCAGCGAGGATCACACCAAATCCGGAATGGATGATCCTAAGACCATCGAAGCTATGGAAATGGTGGGCAAGATGGTAAAAGACTGTATGCCGGCTCAGTCCATCATGGCAGAGAGCGGTGAGACAGACCTGTTTACCTCCGGCGTATGCGCCATGAGACTGTTCGGTTCCTGGCGTGTAGCTGCATTCCAGGAATACGACAACGCTTCCGAATGGGGCGTAGCGGAAATCCCGTACCATGATGCCAACGGCAACGGTCAGTGTGATGAAGGCGAACGTGTTTCCATTTATAATGGCCTTGGCTGGTCCGCATCGAAAGACTGCTCCAATCCCGATGCCGCTTATTCTTTGATTTCCTACCTTGGTTCCGAGGAAGGCCAGAAGAGACAGGCTGAACTGGGTGTGACCATGAGCGCTTACAAGGGTACTTCCGATGCATGGGTTAACTGTACCGATCTGTGGGATCTGAATCCGTATCTGGACGTAGCAAACGGCGACGCCACACTGGTTATCATGCCTTACTCCAGATCTGCTGTATGGGCGGAGAACATGAAAGAACAGCTGGTTCCCGCATGGAACGATCCTTCCACCATGGCGGATACCTGTAAGACAATCGCCGCGAGCATGAACGAGGCGCTGGCACAGGAACAGCAGTAACCTGATCATTACATAAAAATGTATATGCAAAAACGTGTAATGGGAGGGAGGGAAAACCTTGAAGCAAAAAGTAAAAAAGAAAATGACCAGGGCGCAGAAAAATGAGGCCGTATGGGGACTTTGCTTTGTTGCTCCGGCGATCATCGGACTGATTATCCTGAACTTCTACCCGATTATCAATACCATCTGGCAGTCCTTCCACAAAACGGGAGACTTCGGTCTGGGAAATACCTTCGTGGGACTGGCCAATTATACCAGCGTACTGACAAGCGGTGAGTTCTGGCAGTCCTTGCTGAATACCATCAAATATGCGATCATCGAGGTGCCGTTCTCCATCGTCATCGCGCTGGTACTGGCGGTATTCCTGAACCGGAAGATGCGGTTCCGTTCCGGATACCGTACCATCTTCTTCCTGCCCATGGTTGCGGCTCCGGCTGCAGTAGCCATGGTATGGAAATGGCTGTATAACCAGCAGTATGGTCTGCTGAATCATATCTTCGGAACCCAGACAGCCTGGATCTCTGATCCGGCCATCGCCTGGATTTCCGTAGCAGTGATCGGCGTATGGTCCATCATTGGTTACAATATGGTGCTGTTCCTTGGAGGCCTTCAGGAAATTCCTCATGATTACTATGAGGCGGCTGAGATCGACGGCGCGACCGGCATCCGTCAGTTCTTCAACATTACGGTGCCGCTGCTGAGCCCGACGACCTTCTTCATCGTGCAGACACGTATCATCGCCGCGCTGCAGATCTTCGATATTATCTATATGGTAATGGATAAGACCAACGTGGCCATGAGCAAGGTGGAATCTCTGGTGTGCGTATTCTACGATTACACCTTTACCTTTGATAACAAAGGCTACGGTTCCACGATGGTGGTAATGCTCCTGATCTTCATTATGATCATTACGGTCATTCTGCAAAGAGCGGAGAAGAAATTTGTATTCTATAACTAAAGGAGGATTATGATGGACAGTGTACGTACAAGGGACAGAATCGTCCGAATCGTGATACATGTGATTCTCATTGTCATGTCGATCATCATGATCGTTCCTTTCCTGTGGATGGCGCTGACAGCGTTCAAGACGGTACAGGAGTCTACCTCCATCGATCCGTTTGTAATTCTGCCCGCCGACTGGAAATTTGAGAATTTTACCGAAGTGTGGAAAAATTATAACTTCCTGCTTCTCTACAAAAATACGCTGCTGATGATCTTCTTCCGCGTGGTATGCGCGGTTTTGACAGCAACGATGGCAGGTTACGCCTTCGGCCGCCTGCGTTTCCCGGGGAAAAACTTCCTGTTTTCCCTGGTGTTGATTCAGATGATGGTTCCGCCGCAGATTTTCCTGCTGCCCCAGTATCTGATGATTTCCAAACTGGGTATGCTGAATACCACCTTTGCGCTGGTGTTCCCCGGTCTGGTTTCCGCTTTTGGTACTTACCTGCTAAAAACATCTTTCCAGGGCCTGCCGAAGGATCTGGAGGAGGCGGCCGAGATCGACGGATGCAATATCGGCCAGCGGTTCCTGATGATTATGGCGCCGCTGACCCGTTCCGGTATGGTGTCGCTGGGTATCTTTACGGCAGTGTTCGCCTTTAAAGATCTGATGTGGCCGATGATCGCCTGCACCAGCATTGAGACCACGTCTCTGTCTGCTGCCCTGGCGAAGATGCAGGGTCAGTTTGCGGCCAACTATCCACAGCTGATGGCTGCCGCGCTGATGGCATGTATCCCGATGATTGTGATTTACCTGATTTTCCAGAAACAGTTCGTGGAAGGTATTGCAACATCCGGCGGAAAGCTGTAAATTAAAACTAAATATTACTGGCAGAAAAGGAGAGTGGCACCGTGAAATGGTTGGAACAGGAGAAAAGGAAGCTGGAAGGACTGTCGGCGAGGAAAAAGCGCGAGTACGTCTGGCAGTATTACAAACTGTGGATCATCGGCGGCGTCGCTCTCATTTTGTTTATTATTTACTTCGCGGTGCATCTGATCAATGCAAACCGTGACACCCACCTCTATGTGGGATTTGTCAATACCTATGCTCAGGTGGAGAATGGATCGGATTTCTGGGAAGGGTATGTAAAGGATGCGGGAGTGGATACCGGAAAGGTCAATGTGATCTTTGACAAAGAGATCTATTTCGATATGACCCAGGGCGACGTCACCGGCAATCATTATTATGAAAAGCTGGTAGTGCTGGTGGACAGTGAGACGTTGGATGCGGTAGTCATGGAACCGGACAATCTGAAAGAGCTGGGAGCCAACGGACGGCTGATGGATCTGGAGGATGAACGGACCAGGGGGCTGTATGAAAAATACAGCGACAGGATTATCACCACCGTCACAGAGGAAGAGGACGGAACAAAAAGGGAAGTTCCGGTGGGAATCGATATCAGCGACAGCATTCTGATGACGGAAGAAAACAGCTATGTGAAGGGCTGCGCATTGGGGATTTCTTCCCATGTACAGCACGTGGATGCAGTAGAAGAGTTTTTGGATTATGTGTTACAGGAGTGATCGCAATGAGATTAGCTTTTTTAAATAATGACAGTACCTTTGGCAAAATCTGTACTTTTATCGGAACCGTTATTCTGGTGAATCTGATGTTCGTACTGACGCTGATTCCGCTGATCACGGCGGGTGCGGGCTTTTGCGCCATGTATTTCAGTATGCTGAAGCTGGTGCGTTATAAGGAGATCAATCCCTTTGAGGAATTTTACCACGGTTTTAAGGATAATTTTAAGAAAGCGACGCTCTCCTGGATTGGAATCCTTGCTCTGGCAATTTTTTTCTTTGTGGATCTTCGGATCTGCTCTTACATGGACGGAGTGCTGAAAAACTGTGTTTTCGTGGTATGGGCGGGTATCATTGCCCTTGCGGTTATTGCCATGTATCTTTTTCCTGTCATGGCAAGCTTTGAAGGAAAAATCCGTACCTGTATCAAAAATAGTGTTTTCTTCATCGGCAGCAATCTGCTGTACATGATTGTGATCGCCTTTCTCAATGTGGCGCCCATGGCGCTGACTTACCTGAATCTGGGAATCCTGCCCTTGTCGGCTTTCATCTGGTGCGTATGCGGTTTTGCGATGATTGCATTTGTGAATTCCATGTTTTTAATGCGGTTATTCAGTAAGTATCTTGATCCGCTGGATGAAGAGGAAGAACGAAACAACGAGCGAAAGATTCTGGAGGATATGCGTAAGCTGGAAGGCTGACGCAGGGGGATAATGTATGAGTATATATTTTGAAGAAAAAAGCCGTACATTTCATCTGACCAATGGAATGATCAGCTATATCATAAAAGTGTTAAGAAACGATCATCTGGGACAGCTGTATTTTGGAAAAGCGGTTGATCACAGAGAAGATTTTGATTATCTTGTGGAGATCGTGCAGCGTTCTATGACGATTTATGCCTATCCGGGCGACATGAAATTTGCCATAGAGCATCTGAAACAGGAATACCCCGCTTATGGAAGCGGAGATTACCGGCAGCCTGCCGTGCGTGTAATTCAGAAGAATGGCAGCGCTGTCACAGATTTTATTTATGAGTCCCATCGGGTTATAGACGGTAAGCCGAAGCTGGAGGGGCTTCCGGCTACTTACTGTGAATCCGACGAGGAAGCGCAGACGCTGATTCTCACAGTGAGAGACAGCCTGACGGGCGTAAAAATCGAACTGCTGTATACGCTGTTTGCGGACAGACCGGTACTGGCCCGTTCCGCCCGGTTTGTCAATGAGGGGGCGGATGACGTCTATCTGGATGAGGCCATGAGCCTTTCACTGGATCTGCCGGACTGTGATTATGAGTTTATGCAGCTGTCGGGCGCATGGTGCAGGGAACGGTATATCTATTCCACCCATCTGCGGCCGGGGATTCAGAGTGTGGAGAGCACCAGGGGAGCTTCCTCCCATAACCATAATCCCTTTGTGGTGCTGAAACGTCCCCACACGACAGAAGACGCAGGAGAGGCCATCGGTTTCAGCCTGGTCTATTCAGGAAACTTTATCGCCAGGGCAGAAGTGGACCATTACGATGTGACCAGGGTGACGATGGGAATCAATCCATTGAATTTCAGCTGGAAGCTGGAGCCCGGGGAGAGCTTCCAGACGCCGGAGGCAGTGATGGTATATTCTGCAAACGGTTTGAATGCCATGAGCCAGGTTTATCATAAATTGTATCAGAAACGTCTGGCCAGGGGCTACTGGAGAGACCGGCCCCGTCCCATTTTGATCAATAACTGGGAAGCTACCTACTTTGACTTTACGGAAGAGAAGCTGCTTTCCATTGCCAGAACAGCAAAAGATCAGGGAATCGAAATGTTTGTGCTGGATGATGGCTGGTATGGAAACCGGATCAATGACAAGTCCGGACTGGGAGACTGGTATCCTAATCTGAACCGTCTGGAAAACGGCATAGTCGGCCTGGCGGAACGGATCGAGGAGCTGGGAATGAAATTCGGTCTTTGGATCGAGCCGGAGATGGTGAATTTTGATTCGGATCTATACCGGGCGCATCCGGATTGGGTGATTCAGACTCCGGGACGAAGGATGAGTCACGGAAGGAACCAGTACGTGCTGGATTACGGACGCAAAGAGGTGGTGGACTGCATTTACGAGATGCTGGAGAAGCTGCTTTCTGAGGCGAATATATCCTATATTAAATGGGATATGAACCGCAGCATCTCCGAGGCCTTTTCCGGCGTGCTTGCGGCGGACCGGCAGGGAGAAGTGATGCATCGTTACATTCTGGGAGTTTATGACCTGTATGAGCGGCTGACTTCGGCCTTCCCGCAGGTACTGTTCGAGTCCTGCGCTTCCGGCGGCGGCCGGTTTGATCCCGGCATTCTCTATTATGCGCCCCAGGGATGGGTCAGCGACGACACCGATGCCTGTGAACGATTAAAGATCCAGTACGGCACCACCATGTGTTATCCTATCAGCTGTATGGGAAGCCATGTGTCTATATCGCCCAATCACCAGGTTCGCCGGGCTACACCCATGAAAACGCGGGCGAATGTGGCTTGTTTTGGCACCTTTGGCTATGAGCTGGATCTCAATGCGCTGCCGCAGGAGGAGCTGGATATGGTAAAAGACCAGGTGGCGTTCATGAAGGAATACCGGGAAGTCATTCAATACGGAACCTTTTACCGGCTGACCAGCCCCTTTGAGGGAAATATTGTCTGTTGGATGTGCGTCAGTGAAGATCAGAACGTGGCCGTTGTGGGATGGTATAAGATCTTAAACGGCGTCAATATGCCCTTTAGCAGGATCCGCCTGCAGGGACTGGATGAGAAGAAGTCCTACTGCATCAACGGAGGAGAAAGTTATTCCGGCAGTGAGCTGATGCATATCGGTCTGATTACCTCGGACGGATCAGCCGGCGAACTGGTGGACGGAGTGATTCCAAGCTGCGACTTTGATTCCAAAGTATATGTGCTGAAAGCAAGATAGAAGGAATTTAAAAAAACCGGGAAATGGGGGATTCCCCATTTCCCAAAAAACACTTGCAGTTGCAGGGTATTTGTGATAAAATCAATTTCGGTTCCAAATACAGGCCGGCGTGTCGGAATGGCAGACGAGGCAGACTCAAAATCTGTTGTGGGCAACCACGTGCGGGTTCAAGTCCCGCTGCCGGCA
>DSLMC04102__coassemble_708_pt1 | contig 56176 bp, 42 predicted proteins | sample DSLMC04102__metabat2_low_PE_042 | metagenome-assembled genome bin DSLMC04102
CATGGTATGCTAGGGAAAACACGCACGCGGGAGGTATTTCATCCTATGAAAACACTGCTTTTTATCGGCGACAGCATCACCGACAGCCGCCGTCTGTTTCTCGATACGCCCCACAGTCTGGGCGACGGCTACGTTTCCATGATCCAAAGCCGTCTTTTGGACAGTCGGTATAGGATTATCAACCGGGGCCACGACGGTTTCACCAGCACAGATATCCTGCGCTGTCTTGAACGGGACTGCCTGTCCCAGAGACCGGATATCATCACCCTGCTGGTGGGCGTAAACGACATCGCCGCCCAGCTCTACGGCGGTATCGACCGGATCCCCGGGGAATTTGAAGCGGTTTACCGGCAGATTCTTTCCCGGATCCGCGCCTCCCTGCCCGATGCTTTCCTGATCCTGATGGAACCCTTTGCCTTTTCCCGCCCCAGGGAGTATCTTCTGTTTCATCCTTACATTCTCCAGGAGAGCCGGATCATCCGCCGCCTGGCAGAGCAGTTTTGCTGCGCCTTTTTGCCTCTTCATGAGCAGATGAACAGCCGAAACGACTCCCTGGGTGATTCCCCTCTCACCACAGACGGAATCCACCTTTCCCTGGAAGGGAACCAGCTGCTGGCAGACCGATGGCTGTCCCTGGCCGCTTCCCTTTCTCTCATTGATCCTGCTGCTCTTCCCGGTTAAGAGAGCGTCTGCGCTTGGTCACCAGACCGCCGATCCGGCCCGTTTCCTTGGCTGAGAGCGTTTTCCAGCCGTTTTCCAAAACCCGGTCCAGCAGGCCCAGTTCTTCGGCGATCTCATATTTTAGTTTTTCCTCCCGGGACAATCCGCTCATATCCACTTTCTTTTCGCTCTTCATAAAAAAGTCACACTCCTTTTCTCTTGGGAGTATGACCTTTTTTCCCGGTTTTATTCTGATGCGACAGAAAAAATTAACCGCTTATTTTTCATTCCTTTTTACTTTTCCATCAATAATAGCATCCGTGCTGCTGCTGCCATTCGTTGATCAGGTTAATATTATCTTTTTCCACGGAATTCATATCCGCGATCAGACTGTTGGCGTCGCTGTAGCCGCACTGCTGCTGTGCCTGCTGATACCAGTCCTTTCCGGCAACCCGGTTATAAATGTCTCTTGCCGTATCGCTTTTATTCGGATCGAAAGAATAACCGTAACGGGCCAGGATCTCGTTGATGGCCAGCTGGGAGCGGGAATGCATCACTTCCACACTGGCGTCCACCATGCTGTCCAGTTCCGCCTGGGTCAGCAGCCGCTCGCTGCTGTAAGGAAACATAAAGTCCGTAACGGGAGCCTGCAGGCCGTATTTCACCGCTACGTATTCCACTGCAGGCGCCTGGGTGGGAACCGGTGTGGCCGCCGGGGCCTGAGTGGGAACCGGCGCGGCCGCTGGTGTCTGAGTCGGAACCGGTGTGGCTGTCGGATCTGCAGTCACTTCCGCCGGCGCCTGCGGCTCTTCATTCTCTTTCGTATCCTCTTCCTTTTCATCTGCCTGTTCCAGCAGCGCGTCCAGTTCTTCATCTTCCCGGCTGCTGCTGTCCAGACTGGTTTTGATCAGCACCGCCGCCAGCACCAGGATCAGCACGCCCAGCGCCGCTGCCGCCGCGATCAGCGGGCGGCTTGTCTTTTTCCTCTGCTGCAGCTGTGTCATCGGTTCCGGTTTATAATGCGGCTTTCTTTCCTGCTGCGGCTGCCAGCCCGGCTCATGTCCAAAATAAGGCTGCGGCTCATGCAGCGGCGCGCCGCATTCTCCGCAGAAGCGGGCGCCATCTTCATTTTTTGCTCCACATTTTTCACAATACATCGTTTTCTCCTTTTCTCCTTCCCCCATCGTCTATCTCTTCACAGACAATGGATCGCCCCATGGCAAAAGAATAAATAATCTCTTCTTTTACTTTTTTCCCGGTGGTCCTCTCCAGGACCTCTTTATAGTAATCCAGCTGTTTTTTATATTTTTCCCTCAGGATCTCCTCCCGGTAAATATGATCCGTCTTATAATCCACCAGAACGATACCATCCCCTTCGTAAAAATAAGCGTCGATGATTCCCTGTATCAGAACCGTATCTTCTGTATCCTTCTGGCTTCGTTCTCCGGCCAGAAGCCCGATATCTGCCGGCAGGCCCATGGTGAAGGGCTGCTCCCGAAACAGCCTTCCTTCTTCACTGGCCTTCGCCATCCTTTCCCCCAGCCTGCTGCGCCGCAGTCCTGCAAGATCCCTGGGATCGACGGCACGACGCATCTCTTTTGTCAGCTTCCCCTGTGTCTCCATCTTTAAAAGCTGGGCTTTGATATCTTCCAGCGTGCCTTCCCCTGTATAATCCAGCAGCTCCAGCGCCCGGTGATATGCCGTACCCCGGTCGGCGCCGGTCAGCGCCGGTTCCTTCTCGCTGATAAAACGGGGGATCAACGGGATGACATCCGGCTCAAAATACAGCTCCTGCGCCGCCTCCTCCTGCTCCTTTGCTTTCAGTTCCGATACCGTCACCTTCACCGGAAGATCTTTCTGGCTCTCATAAGGATATACATAGGAAAACCGTTCTTTCAGCTGTTCCCGGAACCCGGCGTCGAACACCTCCTGTCCGTCCCAGGAAGAAAGCCTCTCTTTGCTCATCTGCCGGCTGACACGGCGCTGCAGCTCGTTCACTGTCAGTTCCTCCGGCGTGATGATTTGCAGCGTAAAGTTTCCTTCTCTTTTTGCCCAGACGCCCGCATCGTCTGATATTTCACAGCGCTCGTACATGGGCGCCAGTTCCCGGCATCCGGCCAGAGCCGGCAGGATCCAGCTGAAATAGTCCCGCCCCTTTTCCATCATCCAAAGAGGCAAAAGCTCTTCCTCCTGCTCCCGCACCCAGACACAGTCCTTTGCCCTTTTTTCCAGCCGGTCAACGGTTCCTGTCAGGATCAGCTGCTCCTTGGCCCTCGTGACCGCCACATAGAGGATCCTCAGCTCTTCGCTTAAGTTTTCCTGCAAAAGCTTTTGCCGCACCGCCTGTTTAAACAGTGAGGGCGTACGGATCCTTCTTTGCAGATCGACGGCATCCATCCCGATACCCAGTTTGGGGTGGATCACAAAGGACGCGTTCAGATCCTGCAGATTGAACCGCTTCCCCAGACCGGAAAGAAACACCACCGGAAATTCCAGCCCCTTGCTTTTATGGATCGTCATGATCCGCACCGTATCTTCTTCCTCGCCCAGCACGTTGACTTCCCCGAAATCCACCTGGCTTTTTTGCAGCTGTTCGATATAACGGATGAAGTTAAACAATCCCCGGTAGCTGGTCTTCTCATAATCCCGCGCCTTTTCCTGCATCATGCCGATATTTGCGCTGCGCTGCTTTCCGGCCGGCATGGCCTTGACATACTGCCCATAACCGGTCTTTTCCAGAATCAGTGTGATCAGCTGATGGATCGGCGTGTAAGGAACCTGGGCGCGGATCTCATCCAGCAGTTTCAAAAAGGCTTCCAGTTTTTCGCGCAGGTCTTTTCGTTTCCCCGCCGACGCGTAGCGGCAGACGGCGTCGTACAGACCGGGCTGAGGAAATTCCACCCGCACCGCCGCCAGTTCCCGGGCGCTTATGTTGCCGATGGGCGACGCCAGCACGCTGGCCAGAGGGATATCCTGCCTGGGATTGTCGCAGATATGCAGATAGTTTAAAAGCACCACCACCTCAAGAGCGTCAAAATAACCGGTTCGCGTCGTGACATGGGTGGGGATCCCCATGGACTGCAGCACCCGGGCAAAGGTCTCCCCGTAACCGCCGCCGATGGAGCGCAGCAAGATCACGCAGTCGCCGTACCGCACAGGGCGCAGTCCCGCGCCGCCCCGGTCCAGCACCTTATCGCTGCCCACCATGGACAGAATCTTTTTTCCGATCATCCTGGCCTCCAGTTCCTTTGCCAGATCCCGTCCGCCTTCTTCTTTTACCGCTTCGCTGTCTCCCTCGATCATCAGGATCTGCGTGCGGCAGTCAGTTCCATCGGGATAGGAAGCGCCGGCCGTAAGCGCAGCCTGCCCGTCGTAATCCACTCCGCCGAAGCTGCGGCGCATCATCCGTGAAAACAGCATATTGGCAAAATCCAGCACTTCCCTGCGGCTGCGGAAATTCTGATGCAGGTCGATCCGCACCCCTGACTTTGGATCTTCCCGGTAACGGTGATATTTTTCCATAAACAGTTCCGGATCAGCCAACCGGAAACGATAAATGCTCTGCTTTACGTCGCCCACCATAAACAGGTTCCCCTGCCTTGAGATACTGCCCAGCAGCATCTCCTGCACATAGTTGCTGTCCTGATATTCATCGATCAAGATCTCTTCGAACTGTTCTGCCAGCTCCCTGGCCGCTTTGGTGCGGACGCAGACGCCGTCGCGGCGCTCCACCAGTATGGACAGCGCCAGATGCTCCATATCGGCAAAATCCAGAAGATTTTTCTGCCGCTTTTTCTCACGGAAACGCTCCATAAAGCGAAGCGTCAGTTCCGTCATCCAAAAGATCAGCGGCCGGCAGCCGGCGGTGGTTTCGCACAGTTCCCGCCCCGACATGTAAAAATACGTCTCCCGGATCGCTCCGATGGCATCCTTGACCTTCTCACGGATCTCTTTTACCTGTTCCCGCAGACAGTCGGACACTTCATCATCCCGCTTCGCGGACAGACGCTCCCATTTAGGCTGCCGCACTTTTTCATAAAATTCTTCATAATCCGAAACCCTCTGCAGCCCGCAGATATACTGTCTGTCTGCCTCCAACGCCGCCTGGTACATATAAGGGCCGGATCTTTGCTCCGTCAGAGAAAGGGCGTATCCGTTCAGAGCCAGACATTCCTGCAGTTTCTCTTCCACATCCCTGCAAATCATCTGCATCCATGGCGTTTCCTGCAGTTCCCTCACAGAATCTCCCTCGTAAGACCGGCTGCAGGAACGCAGCCACTCGTCGGGCCAGGGATGGCTCATAGAAACATCATAGAGATTTATGATCCTTTCTTCCAGTACGTGATCTGATTTTCCCGGAGCGGCGCACTCCACAAACCGGCGGAATTCCTCTCCGCCCTTTTCATATGCTTCCTCCACCACTTCCCGGGCCACATCTGATTTCAGAAGTTTCAGTTCTCCCTCATCCGCAGTCCGGTAGGAAGGATCCAGATCGATCAGGTGAAAATAATTGCGGATCACATACGTACAGAAGCCGTCGATGGTACTGATCCTGGCATTGTGAATGTAGGAAGTCTGCCGCTGCAGATGCTCATTGTCCGGTTCGTTCGCCAGTCTTTCTTCCAGCGCCGCCATGATCCGGTCCCGCATCTCTCCCGCCGCCGCCCTGGTAAAGGTCACCACCAGAAGATGATCGATGTCCACCGGATGGCGGGAGTCTGTCACCATTTCCACGATCCGCTCCACCAGCACCGCCGTCTTTCCAGAACCGGCGGCAGCGCTGACCAGCACATCTTTACCGTGCTGACGGATCGCCTGGCTTTGTTCCTTCGTCCATTTCATCTGCCCTCTGGCACCTCCTTTTCATCATCTCCCACAGTTCTTCATCGGGAAAGGATTTCAGTTTTCTGTATTCATAGCCCCAGATCCGCTCGTCAAACCCGCAGACGGCCCGATAGGCGCAGTACTCGCATCCCTTTTTATTTCCCAGCACGTAGGGACGGATTGCGGCTTCTCCCTCCAGGATCCGGTCCCCGATTTCCTGCATTTTTTCCCGGGTAAAGTCCAGCATCAGACGCAGATTTTCCTCGGAAGTCACCGCGGAATTTTTGGAACAGCTGCCGTCTTTATTGTAAGACAGCGGAAATACGATGGAAGGATTTTTCACGCCTCCCGCGTTATGATCCATCCTGTCCAGGATCCCGGGATCTTCACTGGACAGCCCTTTCATCCGCAGTTCTCTCAGCATATCCTTTTTCACATCCTCTTCCCGGCGGTCCCAGCCGGAAAGCAGCAGCGGATCCTGGATCCGGTAGTAGAAAATTCCCGCCGGGCGCACCGTTTTTTCCGGGTACTGCTGCCGGGTGATCTCCATGGCCGCATTCAGATACACCGCCAGCTGTAAAGACAGGCCGTGATAGATTTCCGTAAGGCTGAAATCCCGGCTGCCGGATTTGTAATCAATGACCCGCACGTAACACTCCTGTTCCTCCTCACAGAGATCGATGCGGTCGATGCGTCCCTTCACCATCATCTTTCCGTCTTCCGACAGCGGCAGCGCCAGGGTATAGCGGTTATCCATCGCAAAGGAAACCTCGAAACCGCCGGGCTCGAAGTCGCCGCACTTTAACTGCTCCTGCAGCGCCCAGACACTTCGTTTCAGCAGGCGCAAAAGACGCTCTTTCATATATCGGCTTCTCTCGCTGCGCTGCAGGACCTCATACCCTTCCTGCTTAAGCACGCCTTCCAGGCTCACTCCGATCAGCCTTTCCAGATCTTCCCCGGACACCGTCCTCCAGGCCAGCCCTTCTTCCTTTAAGAGTCGGGCAAACCGCTCCAGAGATTCATGGAGCACATTTCCCAGATCCATATCGTTAAACTCGCAGTACACCCGTTCTTTCAATCTCAGGCCATACTGCAGAAAATGGGAAAAGGCGCAGGCTGCAAACCGTTCCAGACGGGTGGCGCTGTTTTCCATCACCTTCCCGTAGAGGGCCCGCGCCGCTGCTTTTCCGATGGTATCCGCCGCATTTTCATAGAAAGCGGCCTCCACCATCTTTTCCAGCGCAGGCCTGGTTTTCTCATGGCGCGCATACCACCCAAAAAGCTCCCGGTAGCGGTCGTCTTCCTGTCCTTTCACCGCGTCCTCCAGTCCTTTTACCACCAGGGAAAAGCCCTGCACCGGAGACTCCAGCAGTTCATAACCCGACGTCTCCTCCTGGATTTCCACCTGGGGAAACAGCTTTTTCACCGTATGGATCAGATAGGCCGGGCCGGCGCTGCTCCCATCCGGCCGGACATGGGAGTAGGAAAGGTACAGCCGCCTGGAGGGCCTGGTCATGTTCAGATACAGATAAAATCTCTGGATCCCCATATCCTCCCGCTGCGTGGGCGCAAGCTCCACATCCCGCTCCTTTAGGAACTCCCGCTCCGCCTCCGTCAGGATCCCTCCGCCGGACGCAGGCTGCGGAATGACGCCTTCATTGACGCCCACGAAGAACAGCGCCTTGATATCCGCCAGCCTGGTCCTTTGCACATCTCCCACCAGCACCTGATCCGCCGTCGGGGGAATGATCCCCACCTGAACCTTCAGAAATCCCGCTTCCAGGATCTGCTGATATTCCTGCAGCGTCACCGTCTCTTCTCCCAGCACCGCCGTCAGTTTATCAAAAAATCCCATCACAATGCCGAAAATCTGCGCATACTCCTTTACAAGAGCAGCTTTCCCCTCTTTTTCAAAGGATTGCTCCTGTATTTTTAACTTTTTTTGAATCTCCAGCCGGACGATGAAATGATACAGGGCGGTGGTCCGCTCCCGCACCGTGCGTTTTTTCCCCGGCAGTTCCCGGACAAAATCTTCCACCTCCCGGACAAAAGCGGCCCGGATGCGATTGATTTTTTCCAGGTCTTCCATGGTCATATCAGACAGTCTGCCCGTAAATTCCTGGTTCCACCGGCTAAACCCCCGGATACCGAAGGCCAGAACATAATTTTCCAAAAGATCCGTTTCTTCCCGGGAAAGATCCGACATACCGGTGCGCAGATAGCGAAATACACTCTCGTAGGAAAAACGGGAAACCGCCATATCCACCGCTGAGCGGATATATTCCACAAAGGGATTCATCAGCACAGACTGCTTACGGTCCAAAAAATAGGGAATCCCTTCCCGCTCAAAGGCCTGGGTCACATAGCTTTCATAGCCGGGAAGATCCCCCGTCACCACGGCAATATCCCGGTAACGGTACCCTTCCTCGCGAAGGAGACGGCGGATCCGCGCCGCCGCGCACTCCATCTCTTCCATAGGGCCGGAGGATGCCTGCACGTGAATGGCCTGCGGCTTCTTGGCGTACCGTCTTCCCCCTGTCCGAAACAGATTCTGTTCCAGAAAAGCCATCTCCGGCGAATGGGCGAATCTTCCCTCCGGGCCTTGACTTATGTAAACTGGTTTTTGGATTTCCACACCATTTTCCCGGGCTGTCCGATATAGCCTTTCTATGGTCTTACGGCTGAGGAAAAACAGCTGGCTGCCTCTTTTGTCCTTCTCCTTAAGACTTTCCCGATCTGTGGTTACCGTGACGTAGGTCTGCCTGCTAAGGCGCAGCAGCTTTCCCAACACCTGATTCTGAATCGGCGTAAAACCAGTGAAACCGTCCAGCACTACCGTGCTGTCCTTCACCAGACGTGACCGGTCGATGACCCGGCAGAGCACATCCAGAATCTCCTCCGGCGTCACGTAACGCTCCTGCATATATTCCGTAAACTGACGGTAAACGGTCTGCACATCCATCAGCTTCCCCCGCAGGAGAGAACCTTCCTCCGCCAGAGTGATCAGCCGGTTAAGATCCTCCGCTCCCAGCCGGTACTGAGCCAGCTCGGAAATCATGGATTTCATCTCGTCGATATAACCCGGCTTTTTCAGATTGCCCCCCAGATATTCCAGTTTTTTTCGGTTTCTCTGGGCAATTTTTTGCAGCACCAGCGTCTTTCCCGTATCGTCCAGAAGAGGCTTTAAGTCTCCTCCCACCTCATTGAAGATCCGGTAAGCCAGCCTTTGAAAACTGAGAATATCGATATTCAGCACCGCATGGGCCGGGTGCATGGACACCAGCTCCTTTTGCGCCTGCATGGAGAACTGCTCCGGTACCACCAGAAGATACGTCCTTTTTGGATGTTTTCCGGACTCCTCGATCAGTTTTTTATAAATCCAATGGGATTTTCCCGCTCCGGAAGGTCCCGCAATCAACTGTAACGCCATAATCCGCCTTTCACCTGCCCTCTTTAACACTTCTTGAACTATCATACACAGCAGCCGGCCAAAAAGCAAGCGGCCGCGCATATTTTCCGCCGCCCGCTAATATGATATATAGAGAATATGCAAAGGGGTGTGAAAATGAGTTCCAAAACGAAAATCGTCGTGTTACATATGAAAGAAGTCGTCTATACTGCCATCTTCCTTGTTCTGGCCGTTTTGACAGTGGTGCTTCTTTTTTTCATGTTCGGCTCCGGAAAAGATCAGGAAGGAACGGCCGCATCCGGCAGCGTTCCCAGGTACGTGGCCGGCGTCTATACCACCTCGATCGAATTAAACGACAATACCTTTGATGTCCAGGTGACCGTGGATTCCGATCATATCAATTCCATCTCCCTGGTCAATTTAAGCGAGAGCGCCACCGCCATGTATCCCCTGATGGAGCCGGCGCTGGAATCTTTGGCCGATCAGATCTGCGAAACCCAGTCGACGGAAAATATATCCTTTGACGAGGACAATAAATATACCTCCATGCTGCTTCTGGAAGCAATAAAAACGGCACTGTCCAAGGCAGTGCCGCAAAATTAATCTTTTCTTACTGTTCCAGCCGCTCCAGTTCATCCATCCAGATGCGTACACAGCCGTCGCTGGGCATACGCCAGTCTCCCCTCGGGGAAACGGCCACGCTTCCCACCCGCGGTCCGTCCGGCAGACAGGAACGCTTGAACTGCTGCGCAAAGAAACGGCGGTAAAACGTTTTCAGCCATTTAAGAATTACCTCTTCCTCATACTGGCCTGCAAACGCTTTCTTCGCAATCCGGTAAATTTTCGCCGGGCCAAATCCGGCCCGCAGCATGTAGTACAGATAAAAATCATGAAGTTCGTAGGGGCCCACCAGATCTTCTGTCTTCTGGGCGATCACGCCGTCTTTAGGCGGCAGAAGCTCCGGACTCACCGGCGTATCCAGCACATCCAGCAGGATCGCCGACAGTTTTTCATCCCCGCAGGTATCGGCGTAATACCGTACCAGATGGCGCACCAGCGTCTTTGGCACCGACGCGTTCACCCCGTACATGGACATGTGATCCCCGTTATAGGTCGCCCAGCCAAGGGCCAGCTCCGAGAGATCCCCCGTACCGATCACCAGTCCGCCGGACTGATTGGCGATATCCATCAGCACCTGCGTCCGCTCTCTGGCCTGGGAATTTTCATAGGTCACATCATGGACGTCCTGGTCGTGTCCGATATCCCGGAAATGAAGGGTCACCGCCTCTTTGATATCCACCTCCCGCAGACTGGCGCCCAGACATCTGGTCAGTTCACAGGCGTTCTGGTATGTCCGGTCCGTGGTACCAAAGCAGGGCATGGTCACCGCCGTGATCTGGCTTCTGTCTTTTCCCAGGGAATCAAAGGCTCTGGCCGTCACCAGCAGGGCCAGGGTAGAGTCCAGACCGCCGGAAATCCCCACCACCGCATTCTGGCAGTTGGTGTGTTTCAGTCTCTTTTTCAGGCCCATGGTCTGAATATTCAAAATCTCGTCACAGCGCTTTTCCCATTCCTCCTTCGCGGAAGGCACAAAGGGCCTGGGATCGAAATACCGGTCCAGCTGCGTCTCCTCCGCCCGCAGCGTAAAGGGAATCACCTGATAACCCCTTTGATCCGCCGCAGGGTAAGAATTCATCTTTCTGCGCTCCGCCGTCAGCCGCTGCACGTCCACATCCCCGTAGATCACAGTATTTTCAAACCGGGGCGCTTCTGCCAGCACTTTACCGTTTTCCGCAATCAGGTTATGGCCGCCGAATACCAGGTCTGTGGTAGACTCTCCCTCTCCTGCCGCCGCATAAAGGTAAGCGCAGACCAGTCTTGCGGACTGTCCCGCCACCAGCTGACGCCGGTAATCGTCCTTTCCCGTCTCCTCATCGCTGGCGGACAGATTGACGATCACAGTGGCGCCCGCCAGGGCATGGCGGATGCTGGGCGGCGCCGGCGCCCACAGATCCTCGCAGATTTCCGCGGCCACCGTAAGACCGGGGACGTTGACGCAGTCAAACAGCAAAGAACTTCCAAAGGGAACCTCTTCTTTCCCCAGGCGCACCGTCAGCGCCTGTTCCGGCCCCGGCAGGAAATGACGCCCCTCGTAAAATTCCCGGTAGGAAGGAATGGAGGTTTTGGGCACCAGGCCCAGGATTTTCCCCCTGCACAGGGCCGCCGCCACGTTGTACAGCTTTCCGCCGTATTCAAAGGGCAGACCGACGAAGATCAAGGCGTCCACATCCTTTGTTTCCTCCGCCAGCAGCAGCAGCTCTTCCCTGGCACGAGTCAGAAGGGTATCCTGGCAGAACAGATCACCGCAGGTGTAGCCGGTGATACAAAGTTCCGGCAGCGCCATCACTTTGGCTTTCTTTTCTTCCATCCTGCGGATACACTCCACCATCTGTTCCCGGTTGAAAACGCAGTCCGCTACCTTCACATCCGGCGTCGCCGCCGCCATTTTTACAAATCCCTGTCTCATAGTCCCTCCTCTTATCTTGAAAGATCCCGCAGCTCTTTTAACTCCGCCACGGAAAACTTATAATTCGTGTTGCAGAAGTGACAGTTCAGCTCCACTTCTTTTCCCTCGTCGATCATCTCCTGCAGATCCTTTTTCCCCACGCTGAGCAGCGCTTTGGCCACCCGGTCTTTACTGCAGTTACAGTAAAATTCCGCCGGCACCTTGTCGTTGATCTCCAGCTGCAGGGAACCCAGCAGTTTCTCCAGCAGCCTTTCCGGCGTATAGCCCTGATCCAGCAGCGCCGTCACGGAAGTGATCTCCTTTAGATTTTTCTCCAGAGCGGCGATGGTCTCCTCCTCTGCAAAGGGCATCAGCTGTACGATGAAACCACCCGCCTGCTTTACCGTATTCTCCCGGGACATCAGCACGCCCAGCCCCACGGAAGAAGGCACCTGCTGGCTGGTGGCAAAGTAATAGGTCAGATCCTCCGCGATCTCGCTGGTCTGCAGCATCGTCTGACCGCTGTATGGCTCCTTCAGCCCCAGATCCATAATCACATTGAGAAAACCCGGGCCCACCGCCCCGGCCACATCCAGTTTTCCTTTGCTGTTGGCCGGAATCACCACATTGGGGTTGCCCACGTAACCCTTCACCCGTCCTTTGGAATCCGCTGTCACCGTGATTCCCTCCAGAGGGCCTCCCGCTTTGATCTGCAGCGTCAGCAGATCCTTGTCTCCTTTCATCATCACACCCATCATGGCTCCCGCCGTTAAAAGACGTCCCAGCGCCGCCGTCGCCACAGGGCTGGTATTATGCGCCGCCCTTGCCGTCTCCACCACGCCGCGGGTATTGGCGGCAAAAGCACGGATCTGGCCGTCCGCCGCCGTCGCCCTTACAATATAATCTTCCATCATCCATTTCTCCTGTCTTTTATTTTATCCTGTCCGCTTTCCCCTGTTCCCGGGCAGCCACCAGGATCCTCTCGCTGTCTTCCTGCGCCGGTTGTTCACAAAACCCGTCCCAGGCAGCCACAAAATCCAAGCCTGCCTCTTTCAGCAGCGTCTTTATCTCTTCCAGGGTATATCCCCGCTGATAATGGGTCTCTTCGTATCTGCGAAAGAGCCCCTCTTCTCCTTCCCGGATAAAAAGCGTCAGATCATACTCATTGATCCGCTGCGCTTCATCGTAATAATTTTCCCAGATGAAGCTGCCCTCCTCCCGGTTCTCCGCGATGGTATCCTCTCCCAGCTCTTCATACTTATGTACGGTATTAAAATCAAAGAGGAAGATCCCCCCCGGATCCAGATAATTATTCACCAGACGGAATACGCATCTCACCTCATCCGGTTCCAGAAGATAATTCAGAGAATCGCAGACACATATCACAGCCCGCACCGTACCGTACAGTTCAAACTCGCACATATCCTGCTGCAGATAGAGGATATCAAAATCTTCCCCTTCCTTTTTCTCCTGGGCGATCTGCAGCATCTCTTCTGAAAGATCCACGCCGATCATATCGTATCCCGCCCGGGCCAGCCGCATGGTCATACTGCCGGTGCCGCAGCCCAGATCCAGTACCAGACCGCCGGCGATCCCCTCCTTTTTCAGAAGGCTTATGATCCGCCGGCTCCATCCGTCATAATCCACGTTGTCCATGAACATATCATAGACAGCGGCAAAACTCTGATATGCTTCCATCTTTTCCTCCAATCACTCAACTTGCATTTTATCACCGAATGGCCCGGCGGGCAAGGGGATGTTCTAAAACAGGGTATGAAGCAGATACTCCATACCCTGTTCTCCCGGACGTTTTCCGTCAGATAAACTGATTGCGGCTTGCGTCGTATTCATATTCGATTGTCTGCATCCTGGCGCGGATCTCTTCTTCATCCGCATCCACGGCATGGCACAGTTCTGCCAGACTGCCGTAATGGTCTCTCAGCTGTGTGTTCAGGTAGCTGAGCAGCATATAGGGATCTTTTGGCATCATCTTATTCCACTTCTCCTGTACATTTGATCACTGCTTTTAGTTCCCCGTCCACTTCATCCAGACAGATGGTGTCTCCCGCTTTCACGTTGCCAGAAAGAATCATCTTAGCCGTCAGCGTTTCCACATTTTTCTGCAGATACCGCTTCAGAGGACGAGCGCCGTATACGGGATCGTAGCCTCCCTCGATGATGTGATTCTTGGCTGCCGGCGTCAGTTCCAGCGACAGTTCCTGATCCTTCAGCAGCTGATTCAGCTCTTTGATCTGCAGATCCACGATCATGCCGATATTTTCCTTCGTCAGCGGCTTAAAGAGGATGATTTCATCCAGCCGGTTCAGAAACTCCGGACGGAAATGAGCCTGCAGATCCTGATGCACCAGCTTCTCACACTCCGGTTTGATGCTGCCGTCCTCCGTGATGCCCTCCAGCAGATAGGAGGAACCGATGTTGGAGGTCATGATCAAAATGGTATTCTTAAAGTCCACCGTCCGTCCCTGGGAATCGGTGATCCGCCCGTCGTCCAGCACCTGAAGCAGCACGTTGAAGACGTCCGGATGGGCCTTTTCAATCTCATCAAACAGTACCACAGAATAGGGTTTCCGGCGCACCGCTTCCGTCAGCTGACCGCCTTCCTCATATCCCACATATCCGGGCGGCGCTCCGATCAGACGGGATACGGAGTATTTCTCCATGTATTCGCTCATGTCGATCCGCACCATGTTCTGTTCGTCGTCAAACAGATTCTGCGCCAGTGTCTTGGCCAGTTCTGTCTTGCCCACACCGGTTGGGCCGAGGAACAGGAAGGAGCCGATGGGCTTGGTAGGATCCTTGATTCCCGCCTTGGACCGCAGGATGGCGTCCGTTACCCGGGTAACGGCCTCGTCCTGTCCCACTACCCTCTGGTGAAGGATATCTTCCAGGCCAAGGATCTTGTTGCGTTCCCCTTCCGTCAGTTTCGCCACCGGAATGCCGGTCCAGCGGGATACGATCCTGGCGATTTCCTCGTCGGTCACGCTCTCATGCACCAGACGCAGATCGGCGCTTCTCACCTTTTCTTCTTCCGCATCCAGCTGCTCCTGCAGACGGGGCAGTTCACCGTACTGCAGCTCCGCCGCCTTTTCCAGATCGTATTCGCTTTGCGCCTTTTGAATCTGACGGTTCAGATCCTCGATCTTCTCCCGCAGCGCTGACAGCCGGTCCACGGAAGCCTTCTCATTCTCCCACTGGGCTTTCTGTACGTTGAATTCATCCCGGTGCTCCGCCAGTTCTTTCTGCAGCGCCGCCAGACGATCCCGACTGAGTTTATCCGTCTCTTTTTTCAGAGCGGCCTCCTCGATTTCCATCTGCATGATCTTACGGCGCATCTCATCCAGTTCTGTGGGCAGGGAATCCATCTCTGTCTTAATCAGCGCACAGGCTTCATCCACCAGGTCGATGGCCTTATCCGGCAGGAAACGGTCGGAAATATATCTCTGAGACAAGGTAGCCGCCGCTACCAGCGCACCGTCGGTGATCTTCACTCCGTGGAACACTTCATACCGTTCCTTCAATCCTCTTAAGATGGAGATGGTGTCCTCCACGGTGGGTTCATCCACCATTACCGGCTGAAATCTACGCTCCAGAGCAGCGTCCTTTTCAATATACTGACGATACTCATCCAGGGTAGTGGCGCCGATACAGTGCAGTTCTCCCCTGGCCAGCATGGGTTTTAACATATTGCCGGCGTCCATGGCGCCTTCCGTCTTGCCCGCGCCCACAATCAGATGCAGCTCGTCGATAAAAAGAATAATATTCCCTTCGCTTTTACGGACTTCCTCCAGCACCGCTTTCAGACGCTCTTCAAATTCCCCGCGGTATTTAGCGCCCGCTACCAGAGCCCCCATATCCAGTGCAAAAATCTTTTTGTCTTTCAGTCCCTCTGGCACATCGCCCCGCACGATACGCTGGGCCAGTCCCTCGACCACGGCCGTCTTACCAACGCCGGGTTCGCCGATCAGCACCGGGTTGTTTTTCGTCTTCCTGGACAGGATCCGAACCACATTGCGAATCTCGGCGTCTCTGCCGATCACCGGATCCAGCTTCTGATTTCTTGCCTTTTCCACCAGATCCTGACCGTATTTCTCCAGTGTGTCATAGGTGGCCTCCGGATTATCGCTGGTCACCCTCTGATTTCCCCTCACAGTGCTTAAAGCCTGCAGAAACCGCTCTCTGGTGATCCCGTACTCTCTCCAGATCTCTTTCATGGAAGGGCTGGGGTTTCTCAGCATGGCCAGGAAAAGATGCTCTACGGAAACGTATTCGTCCCCCATACTTTTCGCCTCGTCCTCCGCGCTGACCAGCGCTTTATTCAGATACTGTCCGATATAGGGATTGCCGCCGGACACTTTCGTCCTGGCATTCAGCGCCTGTTCCACACGATCAAGAAAATGCTCTTTTTGAATCTCCATCTTCTCAATCATTTTTAATATCAGACTGTCGTCCTGATGTAAAAGGTTATAAAGCAGGTGTTCCTGTTCTATCTCCTGATTTCCAAATTCATAAGCTGTTTTCTCCAGATCCTGAACGGCTTGCAGTGATTTCTGCGTAAATTTACTGATATTCATAATAACATCTCCTTTCACCGCATTCTTTATCTGTTCTATAACCACTATAACATATTTTTTTTAAATTGCAAGTACTTTTTTTATATTTAAAAAAATTTTTTAAACAGCAAAAACGGTACAGCCTGTGCTGTACCGTTTGTAAATCCATATAAATTAGATAACCCGTCTTACGGAGAGGATCGTTCTGTATGCCGCGTTTCCGCTGATCTTGATGCCATCCTTTTCATTGCTGGCGTGAACGATGGAACCGCCGCCCAGATAGATAGCCACATGGCCAGAGTAACAGATGATATCACCCGGCATAGCCTCTGAGTAGGAAACTTCCGTTCCGCAGGATCTCATCGCTGCAGAAGAATGGGGAAGTGACACACCAAAGTTTGCATATACGCTCATGATGAAACCGGAGCAGTCCGCACCGTTCGTCAGACTGGTTCCGCCCCATACATAGGGATTTCCCACAAACTGGCAGGCATAATCAGCAACCGCCTGGCCGTTTCCGCTGTAGTAAGCATCTGAGGAGCTTTCTTCCTCTTCATAAGAATCTTCTTCGTAATAATCCTCATCCTCGTCATAGGACTCTTCTTCGTAATAGTCTTCGTCCTCATCGTAGGACTCTTCCTCTTCATAATCCTCGTCTTCTTCGTAGGATTCTTCTTCATCGTAATCTCCGTCATCAGAAGATTCTTCTTCATAATATTCATCCTCAGAGGATCCTTCATCGTAGGACTCCTCATCATAGGATTCCTCACTGTCTGACTCGTCGGAAGCTTCTTCACTCTCTTCTTCCTCAGCCTTCTTAGCCGCCTCCTGCTTTCTGGCTTCTTCCGCAGCCGCTCTTCTGGCTGCTTCTTCAGCCGCACGCTGCTTTTCCGCCTGAATCTGCTGGATCTCCGCTGTCTGTGCTTCGATCAGCGCCTTATACTCGGCAGCCTGTTCCTGAGCCACTGCGATCTGATTTTCATAATCAGCGGAAGTTGCTTTTTTCTCCTCCAGAGCCGCTTCCAGCGTCGCTTCCTGCTCTTTGTAATCATTCTGCATAACTTCCAGATCCGCTTTCTCGGAAGCAAGGCGATCGCCCAGGTCTTTCACCTGCTGAACAATAGCTTTAAACTCTTCCAGGCTTTCCCTGTCATAATCATATAATTTCTGTGTATACTCCGCTTTGTTCAGAATGGAAGTCAGATCGTTCTCTGACAGCAGCATCTGCGCCCATCCGGCGCTTCCGCCATTTTCATATATGTACTGGATACGCAGCTTCATATCCTCATACTGCTGATCCCGATCTGCCTCAGCCTCAGCCAGCTCCGCTTTCGTCTGCTCGATCTCAGCTTCCTTCTGAGAAATCTCGTCTGTCAGAACATCGATCGCCACCATGATATCTACCAGTTCTGCATCCATCTGATCGATCTCGGCCTGCAGCGCCTGCTTCTGTGACTCCAGTTCACTGATCTGACTGTTTGTTGCTTCCAGCTGACTGCTGGTTGCTTCCCTCGCGCTTCTCAGATCTGCCTCTCTGTCCGCAAATACGGACACGACCTGAGCTGATGAAATAACGGCTGCCAAAAAGAGACATAAGACTTTCTTCTTCATACTAAACTCCTTATGTGTTGCGTTATGCGTTTTTCTTTACTAAAATATATTTTTCCGTAATATTTACGAAACATAATTTTCCATTTCGTTTACAAGTGTACCATACTTTTTTCATATATGCAACCATTTCGGAAAAAATCCTATTCAAAATTCAGCGTAAGATGTGCGACGCCCCCTTCTTCGTTGATAGCGCTGACATACTCTTTTTTCACTTCCACCTCTTTCTCTACGATCTGAGAAACGATTTTATTATATTCATCTGCGGTGAAACTCTGGAAAGCCGACTGTTCCATGGACAGCCCCACTCCCTCATTGGACAAGTCCATGATCTCTTCCTTTCCGCCGTCAAAGCTGTCGCCGTATGCGCCGCCGATGGCATTATAAACCACATCCGTGACGTTTTTCTCTGCTGTGGTAACGACCTCCTGCTGCTTGGAGGTCTGCGCCACATCGGAGGCGATCACTTTGCCGCCCGTCGCTTCCGCCGCTTTGATGACCGCAGTGGGGATAGCGCCTCCGGCGGCAAAGATCAATTCGCAGCCATCCTCATACCACTGTCCCGCCCTCGCCATCACCGACGGGGAAATCTCATTGGTTTCCAGATAATCATACCGCACGGTCACCTCGTTCTCCTTCAGCTTCAGCTGGGAAGCCGCATACTCGGCTCCCTGGACAAACCCGCTTCCATAATACATCACATTTTTCTGCTTTTGGCCGCCCAAAAATCCCAGGCTGCGATAACCGTCCATGACGGCGGCATAGCCTGCCAGAAAGCCGGACTGAACCTCATCGTAAACTACCGCCCGGGTATTTTTGCGTACTTTCGCCTTTTTCCCCGCCTCCTTTCGGGGCGCTCCGTCCAGAATCAGGAATTTAATCTTCTTATATTTTTTCTGCATGGTGAACAGCGGCTCTTCAAACTCTTCTCCATAGCCGATGACTACGGAAGCTCCGGCCTTTGCCGCTTCCTGCACTGCTACCATATAATCGTCCGCAGTGTCATTGGCCGTCGTATATTCCGTCACCGTCAGACCGTTATCATCCGCGTACTGCTGTGCCGCCTGGGCGATGGCATTGGTCATGTAGCCTTCCTGCGACGGTTCCATAATCAGCGCGATATGATCCGCTGCCTCGTCTTTTTTACATCCTGCCAGCAGTCCTGCCAGCAGCAGGATCCCTGCCAGTTTCCATATTCGTCTCTTCATCTTTCGTCCCCTTACCGATTATTTTTCTCCCTGATACCACGTCGTCTCACGATCCACCCGCGCCAGTATCAGAGGTTTTCTTTCTTTTCGTTCCCCTCCGATGACAACAGCCGCCCGGAAACGGTTTTCCGCCGCCGCGAGCGTTTCTTCCCGGGAGGTATACAGCACAGCCAGAATATCTCCCTTTTCCACCTGATCCCCTGTCTTCTTTCGCAGCACAATCCCGGCCAGCGGATCGATCCTGTCTTCCTTTTTCTCCCGTCCCGCTCCCAGAACGCACGCCGCCATCCCGCACTGATGGGTATCCATATGCGTAATATACCCGCTCTCCAAAGCTTTCACTTCCCGCATAAAGGGAGCCTTTGGCATCTGCTCCATCTCCGTCACCCGGCGGTCTCCGCCCTGGGCTGTGATCATGGACTGCAGCGTCTTTAGGGCTTCCCCGCTCTTTAACGCTTCCCCGGCTTTTTTGCGGCAGATCTCAAGAGAGTCTTCGCCGGCCAGACGGATCATCTGTGCCGCCAGCTCCAGACAAAGGCTGGTCAGATCCTGCGGCCCCTTTCCTCTTAAGGTTTTCACCGCTTCCCACACTTCCAGGGCGTTCCCGATGCAGTTGCCCAGCGGAATATCCATATCTGTGATCAGCGCCGCCACCCTTTTCCCGGCATGACGGCCGATGGCAATCATCTTTTCCGCCAGCTGTGCAGCCTCCTTTGGCGTTTTCATAAAAGCGCCGCTGCCGGTCTTCACATCCAGCAAAATGCAGTCGCTGCCGGCTGCCAGTTTCTTGCTCATGATGGAAGCCGCAATCAGCGGGATGCTCTCCACCGTGGCCGTCACATCCCGCAGGGCATACATCTTCTTATCCGCCGGCGCCAGATTCCCCGACTGACCGATCACACTGATTCCGCATTTCTTTACGGTTTCCAGAAATTCCCGGCGATCAAGACTGGTCCGATATCCGGGGATAGATTCCAGTTTATCCACCGTTCCCCCGGTATGCCCCAGGCCCCTTCCCGACATCTTGGCGATCTTTACGCCGCAGGCGGCAGCGATGGGGCAGGCGATCAGCGTGGTTTTATCCCCCACGCCGCCCGTGGAATGCTTATCCACCTTCACGCCCGGTATCTCTGACAGATCCACCGTATCACCGGAATGTGCCATCCGGTCCGTCAGCGCCGCCAGTTCTTCATCCGTCATTCCTCTCCAGTAGATGGCCATCAGCATGGCTGCCATCTGGTAGTCCGGAATACCGCCCTGCACATAGCCCTCCACCATATAACTGATTTCCTCTGCCAAAAGGGCGCGGCCGTCTCTTTTCTTTTCTATCAGATCATACATTCGCATACGCAAGTCCTCGCTTCCTATCTTTATAGTATAGTAGGCGTCCACAAAAAAAGAAAGGACTTTTTCTTAACAATTTTATTGCAGATTTTTTTTGCTGAAGCTGTGAGGAAGCAGCTCTCCCAGCGTATACTGCCGGTAATCTTTCGCCGACGCACCGGTGATCACCGCCAGATCTTCCGCGGCAAATTCCGCCAGCACCTGCCGGCAGATCCCGCAGGGCATACAGTCCGACAGCCGTTCCCCATCCTGTACTCCCCCCATCACCGCCAGCGCCAGAAAATCTTTCTTTCCCTCCGACACGGCTTTAAACACCGCAGTCCGTTCCGCGCAGTTCGATGCCGGATAGGATGCGTTTTCCACATTGCATCCCGTATAGATGCTGCCGTCTGCGCACAGGAGCGCAGCGCCCACCTGAAAACGGGAGTAGGGTGCATACGCTTTTTCCCTAGCCTGCAGCGCCGCCTCGATTAATTGGACGATCTGTTCTTTTCCCATATGAAATCCCCTTTTCTCTTTTCCTTATTATAATCATTCTTCCCGGAAAATTCCACCGCATTTCATCCGTCTGCTGACGAAAAAACAGGACTCTTCGCGAGTCCTGTTTTTCCTAACAGAAAAGATCCTCCAGGATTTCTTCTGCGCTCATATTCACATAGCCATCCGGATCGTCCATAACCCCGGATCCTCCCAGGCTCCAGCGGAAGCGATAGAGCGTCGTGGATTTGGAGTCTTCCAGATACGTATTGCCGCACACCAGTCCGTCTGAAGGGAATTTATCCGTAAAAGCGGAGAAATATTTATCCATATACCGGTTAGCCAGCTGAACTGCTTTACTGTCCGAATTTCCCGTGGACGGCGTGACGGTACCGGACAGCTTCACACCCTGGGGGGAGCTGTGCATGACAACATAACTGCCGTCGCTGCATTTACCCAGAATCATCCACACATGGCCGTCGTATCCCACCACATCCCCCGGGCGGAAGGACGGTGATGAGAAGCCTTCTTTATAGCTGCCCCAGCCCCGGTCGGCATACAACTCTCCTGTAGCCCCGGAAGTGGTAGTGCAGTTATTCTGCCCGGTCTTGGTATAGATTGTGTTGTAAACCGTCCAGCCCACAAAACCGGAACAGTCCAGACCATATCCGTAATAATATTCTCCGTCTTCATTTTCCCGGTACTTGGTGTAAGTATAATCTGATCCCTGGGAATCAAAGAACGTTTTCCAGTGGGGATTGACGCCGTAACGGACGGCGTCTCCGCCGCTCCAGGAATCGTGGCCGCCGCCCCAGATATAGAGCGTATACCCCATAGGTTTCATGGCGTTTGCGATCAATCCCTTGATGGTACGGTATCCTTCTTCCAGACGGCCCTTCTCATCAAAGAAATACTTAACTCCGTCGATGGACTGGGCTCCTTTTAACATAGCACCTTTGATACCGTCCGCGCCGGTCCTCTTAAAGAAATATTTCGTCCCTGCAATGCTCTGAAAACCGGTCAGCATCTTCCCTTTGTACTCTCCAGTCTGCATGAAATAAAAACGGTATTTTCCGATATCCGTCCACCCGGTAGCCATCTGCCCCTTGACGCCCTTGGCTCCCTCCGGTTCAAAATAATAAGTGATTTTATCGATCTCCTGCCAGCCTGTGTACAGATAGCCCCTTGTGCCATAGGTTCCGGTTTCGCTAAAGTAGTACGTTTTTTTATCGATGTTTTGAAATCCCTGGAACATCGCTCCCTTCAGATCCCCGGTCTGTTTAAAATAAAATGTCTTGCCGCCGATATTCTGCCAGCCTGTCAGCAGCCGCCCCATGATGCCTTTTTCTCCGGTCTGCTTCAGGTAATAGACCTGATCATTCTGCTTCAGCCAGCCCTTCCAGAGACTTCCCCGCACGCCATACGTTCCGCTGGCTTTGAAATAATAGCGGTATTCTCCCACATTTTGCCAGCCGATAAACATCTGACCTTTGGAGGCGCCCGTCTGTTTGAAGTAGAACCGTTCGCTGTCGATATTCTGCCAGCCCGTCAGCAGCCGCCCCATGATACCCTTGTCCCCGGTCCTTTTCAGAAAGTAAATCTTTCCATCCTGCTTCAGCCAGCCTTTCCAGAGACTTCCCAACACGCCGTCTCCGCCGCTGGCCTTGAAATAATACCGATAGTTCCCCACATTCTGCCAGCCGGTAAACATCTGGCCCTTGGAGGCGCCGCTGGCTTTAAAATAAAACCGCTGTGAACCGATATTCTGCCAGCCCGTCAGCATGGCGCCGATGACGCCCGGTTCCCCGGTCTTTTTCAGATAATACGTGGCTTTTCCTATTTTAAGCCAGCCAGTCTGTATGTACCCGGATTCATCGAAGTAAAACCGTCTGCCTTCCACATCGTGCCAGCCGTCGGAAAAATAGGAATGACTGTTATAATAGTAGCGGTACTCTCCTTGCCCGCTCTGTTTCCAGCCGCTCCCCGAAACGGGGGCTTTCCCCTGCTCACTCTCTTGAGCCTGCGGCTCCTGGACAGTTTCTTCTTTCTCCTGCGGCGTCGGTGTCGGCGTACTCGTCGGTGTGGGCTCCGCCGATATCTCCGGTTCTTCCGTCACATCCGGCGTCGGCGTTGGCGTACTTGTCGGCGTTGGTTCCACTGTGACCTGCGGCGTCGGCTCCTCGGAAGGCTCCGGCTCCTGCACCGCATCCGCCGTCTCCTTTTCCGTTTCAACAGCCGGAGTCTCCCCGGCGGTCTCCTCTGCCAAAAGCAGCGCCGGCGTCTGCAGAACCATCACACAGCAAATAAGAAAACTGATCAGTATTTTTTTCACCCTGTGTATTTTCTGCTGCATTTTTTCTCTCCCCTTTTTTCACCCTTTTCTCGTCGTCAACAGACAAAATTTCAAGATTATTATACAATTATTACAAAAAATTTACAACAGATTTTCCGCGGTTTTTCCACGCTCTTTTTATCATAATATTCTGCTTTTTTGTAGTATTTTAAATAATCCTATGGACTTTCCATTTTTACAGACTATCTGTTGACTTTCTCCCCATTCTCATGCTAACATGAGACCAGAACATAAAAGAAGTTTTGATAACTGACGGTTAAATGTGGAGTACCACAGTGGGATCATAACTTCTGCATCAGCCGACCGTCTGGGCAGCAATTGTAAGACCGATTACATTTGTTGCCTTTTTTATTCGGCAAAATTTTCAGTCAATTTCCGTCCCCCAACGGAGATATCCGCGTATCGCCAGGACACTGTACGATACCGCTGAGAAAAGAAAGGAGAAAAAACATGGGATTCAAATCAGACATTGAGATTGCTCAGGAAAGCACGATGACACCTATCACTGAGATCGCAAAAAAAGCAGGTATTGATGACAAATATCTGGAGCAGTACGGAAAGTACAAGGCTAAAATCGATTACAATTTATTGAAGGAATCCGATGCTCCCAATGGAAAACTGGTACTGGTTACCGCTATCAACCCGACTCCTGCCGGAGAAGGCAAAACTACCACCACGGTAGGTCTGGCTGACGGTCTTCAAAAACTGGGCAAAAACGTAATGGTCGCTCTGCGCGAGCCATCCCTGGGGCCGGTATTCGGCGTAAAGGGCGGCGCTGCCGGCGGCGGATATGCTCAGGTTGTACCCATGGAGGATATCAATCTCCACTTTACCGGCGACTTTCATGCAATCGGCGCTGCCAACAACCTGCTGGCCGCAATGATTGACAATCATATTTACCAGGGCAACGCTCTGAATATCGATCCCCGCAAAATCACCTGGAGAAGATGCGTGGATATGAACGACCGTCAGTTAAGAAATGTGGTAGACGGTCTGGGCGGCAAAGCCAACGGCACCCCCCGTGAGGACGGATACGACATTACCGTTGCTTCCGAGATCATGGCGGTTCTGTGTCTTGCAAGAGATATCGATGACCTGAAAAAACGTCTGGCCAGCATTATCGTGGGTTATACCTACGGAAACAGCCAGGAGCAAAGACCTGTCACAGCCGGTGATCTGAATGCCCAGGGCGCTATGTGCGCGCTTTTGAAAGACGCTCTGAAACCGAACCTGGTTCAGACTCTGGAGCATGTGCCCGCTATCGTACACGGCGGTCCTTTCGCCAACATCGCACATGGATGCAACTCCGTTATCGCTACTAAGATGGCTCTGAAGCTGGGCGATTACGCCATCACGGAAGCCGGTTTCGGCGCTGATCTGGGCGCTGAAAAATTCCTGGATATCAAATGCCGCATGGCAGGACTGACTCCCTCTGCCGTCGTCATCGTAGCCACCGTACGTGCGCTGAAATATAACGGCGGCGTTCCCAAGGATCAGCTGAACCATGAGAACCTGGAAGCGCTGGAAAAAGGTCTTCCCAACCTGCTGCAGCACGTGGGAAATATCAAAAACGTATACGGACTGCCCTGCGTCGTAGCCATCAACGCTTTCCCCACCGATACCAAAGCAGAACTGGATCTGGTGGAAGCAAAATGCAAGGAACTGGGCGTTAATGTGGCTCTCTCCGAAGTATGGGCCAAAGGCGGCGAAGGCGGCATCGCCCTGGCACAGGAAGTGATCCGTCTGGTAGAAGAACCCAGCGAATTCCATTACGCTTATGAACTGGAAGGCAGCATCGAGGACAAGCTGAACCAGATCGTGAAAAAGATCTACCACGGCAACGGCGTGGTGCTGACCGCAAACGCAAAGAAACAGGCCAAAGAACTGGAAGCGCTGGGATTTGGCAACTGCCCCATCTGTGTGGCCAAGACACAGTACAGCTTCACAGACGACCAGACTAAACTGGGCGCGCCCAAAGATTTTGAAGTCACCGTACGTAACCTGAAAATTTCCGCAGGCGCTGGTTTCATCGTAGCCCTGACCGGCGAAATCATGACCATGCCTGGACTGCCTAAGAAACCGGCAGCAGAACGGATCGATGTCGATAGCTCAGGAAAGATTTCAGGACTGTTCTAAATATGTTCACTCTTATAAGTTTTACAAAAACGGGAATGTTGCTGCTGCAATGTTCCCGTTTTCTTTTTCTTTTTTCTTTTACTTTTCCTATTATATATATTATACTTATTATATATTTTTTTGCTAATTTTCACGCAGGAGGTACTTATTATGTTTCATTCCTACTACAGCCACGTCTCGGACGCAGCCAGGAAAAAAATGGAGTTTCTGAAAACCAATCCCATCGGCTATTTCACCGCATCCATACTGGCCGGTATCTTCATCGCATTCGGCAGCTTCGTCTCCATGACCGCCGGCGCTTATCTGTTCCTGGAAAGCGTATCTGCAGCCAGACTGCTCTCCGCCGTCTGTTTTGCATCTGCTCTGAGTCTGGTCATTATGTCCGGCTGTGAACTGTTCACCGGAAATAACTTCATTCTGGCCGCCGGAGCTTTCCGCCGCTATGTACGATGGCCGGACACCATCGGTCTTTGGGTCATCTGCTATCTGGGCAATCTAACCGGAAGCTGGATCGCTGTCTTTTTGTATCACCTGACCGGACTGGACAGTGTTTCCACCGTCCAGTCCTACTTCCTCTCCACTGCAATCAATAAGCTTTCCCTGTCCCCTCTGGAGATGACTGTTCGCGGAATTCTGTGCAACATACTGGTCTGTGTGGCCGTCTGGTGCAGCATCAAAATGACTTCCGAATCTGGAAAGCTGATCATGACACTGTGGTGCATCCTGATCTTTATGGTATGTGGTTTCGAACACAGCATTGCAAATATGAGCATCAATGGTGTCGCTATGCTGAATACCGCCGGCTCCGGCGTCTCCATCACAGCCGCTTCCTACGCGTCGGATCTTTTCTTTGTCACCCTGGGCAATATGATCGGCGGCATCCTGTTTGTGGCATTCCCCTACTATCTCATATCTCTTCGTGATCCCGCGCAGAAAACACCCCAGGATTTCTGATCCCGGGGCCCGTCGGAGATCCACTTGCGCAAGCACGGCGGTTGCCCTCCGGGCGTATCACACAAAAGAACAGGCGCCGGACTTCCGTCCGACGCCTGTATCTGTATCAGCAGAAAATTCTTTATGCTTTTCTGGAGTTCTTTCTCATATCCAGAGCTACGGCTCCGATGATGATCAGACCTTTGATGATGTTGGTATAGTTATCGTTTACACCGATCAGAACCAGACCGTTGTTGATAACACCCAGGATCAGGATACCACAGAATACTCCTGTTACACGGCAGATACCACCGGTATGGGAAGTTCCACCTACCGTTGCTGCTGCGATAGCATCCAGCTCGTAGTTCAGACCGGAGTTTGCCGGGTCAGCAGATCCTGCACGTCCTGCCAGCAGAATACCGCCCAGAGCTGCACAGGCGCCGCACCAGATGTATGTCAGCACCAGGTTACGCTCTACGTTGATACCTGCTACACGGGCTGCCTGGTCATTTCCACCGATTGCATACAGGGATTTACCGAAACGGGTCTGTCCCAGGATGAATGCTGCCAGTGCGAAGACAATCAGGAATACCACTACGATTACCGGGATCGGTCCAATCATGCCGCTTCCCAGCCAGCGGTAGCCGTCTGACAGGTTGGATACCGGACGGGTTGTGAAGATCTTAGCTGCTGCACGGCAGATCAGCTGTCCACCCAGGGTGGCGATGAAGGCCGGCATCTTGGTGTAAGCGATCAGGAGACCCTGCAGGGCGCCGATGATAACACCCATTACCATACCAAGCAGGATCGCTGCGATGGCCGGCACCTGTACGCCGAAGTTTGCCAGCGCTTTTGTTGCCAGGTCCACAGGCTGTACCAGAGCACCGGTTACACAGGCGATCAGCGCTGCGCTGGCACCGATGGACAGGTCGATACCTTTTGTCAGGATGGCGAATGCCACACCGAAGGCCATGATACCTTTGATGGACTCACCGGTTAACAGGGTTCTTAAGTTCGCGATCGTGAAAAACTTCGGGTTCGCGATGCTCATGATGATGACCAGCACTACCAGCACCAGCCAGATCATGTTATCTGATAACTTTTTCTTTGTGTTTGCGTTCATTTGGTTACCCCCTTATTCTGCTTTCGCTTCCCCGTGTTCTTCATGGGAAGTCGCATATTTCATAATCAGTTCCTGGGAAAATTCCGACCGGTTCAGCACGCCGCTTACGTGCCCTTCATGCATCACCACGATCCGGTCCGCCACACCCATGACTTCCGGCATCTCCGATGATACCACGATGATCGCTTTTCCCTGCCCTGCCAGTTCGGACAGCAGCGCATGGATCTCAGATTTCGCACCTACGTCGATTCCCCTGGTGGGTTCATCCACGATCAGCACGTCCGGATCCGTCAGCAGCCAACGGCCTACCAGCACTTTCTGCTGGTTACCGCCTGACAGGTTCTGGATTGGGGTATCCATAGTCGGTGTCTTGATTCGTATTTTTTCGATATATTGCTGCGTATCGGAACGCATCTTCTTGTCATTCAACGGCATGCCGTAGGCTTTCAGGTTCATGTTGGCCAGCACCATGTTCTCCTTGATGCTCAGAAGGCCTACAATACCATTTCCACGGCGGTCTTCCGTCAGCAGACTGATATGGTTCTCAATCGCGTCCTTCGGGCTCTTGATATCCAGTTCCTTGCCGTCTTTGATAATCTTTCCGGAGGTCTTCTTCCTCATGCCGAAGATCGTCTCCATGGTCTCGGTACGGCCTGCGCCTACCAGTCCGGCAAAACCAAGGATCTCCCCTTTGCGGATATCAAAGGATACATCCTGCACCATACGGCCCGCGTTCAGATGCTCCACTTTCATGACCACATCCCCGATGGGGCATTCCGTCTTCGGGAACATATCCGTGATCTCACGGCCTACCATCAGCTTGATCACCTTATCCTGGGTCAGGTTGGCCGCACGGTCCGTGGCGATGTACTCGCCGTCCCGGTATACCGTGATGTCGTCACTGATCCGGAAAATCTCATCCATCTTGTGGGAGATATAGATAATGGCTACGCCTTTTTTCTTCAGATCTTCAATGATCTTGAACAGATCCTCTACCTCCGCTTCCGTCAGGGAGGAGGTCGGCTCATCCATGATTACGATGGAAGAGTCATAGGAAACCGCCTTTACGATTTCCACCATCTGCATGTTCGCCACCGTCAGGTTTTTCATCTTTTCCTTCGGGTCAATCTTCAGTCCCATACGCTGGAACAGTGCCACGCAGTCGTCATACATTTTCTTGTGGTCGGTCAGGATACCTTTCTTCGGCTCACGGCCCAGCCACACGTTGTCGCATACAGAACGCTCCATTACCGGGGACAGCTCCTGATGGATCATGGAGATACCATGGTCCAGGGCGTCCTGGGTACTCTTGAAGCTGACTTCTTTTCCTTTATAAATAATCTTTCCTGATGTCGCCGGATGGATGCCGATCAGACATTTCATCAGAGTGGATTTACCCGCTCCGTTTTCCCCCATCAGCGTATGTACCGTACCCGGCCGCACCTTCAGCTGCACGCCTTTCAGAGCGCGCACACCCGGAAATTCTTTTACGATATCATGCATTTCCAGTACATATTCTTCACTCAACCCATTCACCTCTGCTTCTCATTTAAACTGCGGGTGCCGGCCCCAGCCGGCACCCGGAAAAATCAACGATTACATGTTTTCACAGAACTATCTGTCGTCATAATCTGCTACGTTGTCAGGAGTAACCGGCTCAAAGGGTACCCACATGGTGTAACCGGCTTCATCCAGTTCATAGTCGGTTCCTTCGTTCAGAGCGGCACCGGATACCAGGTTGGCAGCTGCCATCAGGGCACCGCGTCCCTGTCCGTCTGCATCCTGGAATACACTCATGGAAAGTGTGCCGTCTTTGATAGCCTGACGTCCGTCTACAGTTGCGTCTACACCAACGATCGGTACTGTGGTCGGGTCAATTCCTGCAGCGTTCAGAGCTTCGATTGCTCCCAGAGCCATAGCGTCGTTGTTGGAGATGATACAGTCATATTCTGTGGTTGTCAGCAGCGGAGAAATCATATCCTGAGCTGTTGCACGGTCAAAGTCTGCTACCAGAGGAGCGGTTGCTTCTGTAGCGTTGATACCGTTGTCCTTCAGCGCCTGCAGACAGGATTCTGTACGGTTGGTGGTAGAAACGTTACCGATGGTACCATTCAGCAGAATGTACTTGATATCGGTTTTGCCTTCTGCTTTGAAGTGCTCTGCCAGCCATTCACCCTGGTATTTACCGGATTCCATCTCATCAGATCCAACGTATACTGCGTTCTCATTCAGTACGCTGGTGTCTACCGGCGGTCTGTTTACGAACACCACTTTCATATCACCGGCTGCTTCGATAACCTGGGGAGCTGTCTCCGGGTCTACCATGTTGACAATGATTGCCTTCTGGCCGGCATTCTTTGCCGTCTCAATGAACTGAAGCAGTTTGCTGGTATCAGACTGCGCGTCCTGTGTGGTCAGTGTAATTCCCATATCTTCTGCTGCTGCAAGAGCACCTGCTTCCAGAGTGGAAAGGAACTCATCACGCAGAGCAAGGATCATGGTGATCTCTCCAAGATCTCCGCCTTCTGCATCTGAAGAACCGTCTTCAGCTGATGCATCGTCTGTTGTTGCTTCTGCGCTGCTGTCAGTAGCTGCGTCATCACTTCCGCCACCGCCGCAGCCGGCCAGTGTGCCAAGAGCTAATACACTCGCTAATAATCCTGCCAATACTCTTCTCTTCATTCTCAACTTTTCCTCCTACATTCTCTCTTCTCTACTACTCATGGTATACCATTTGCAGCCCTAGCAATCAGTTATTTCTTCTGGTTTTATCAAAACAAAATCAGAAAATCCCGGGTTCTGATCCAGGCCACTCCTTGAGTCTCTTTCATTATATTGTCTTTTGTCTATTTTGTCAATTTTATTTTCATATTTTCCTCAATAATTATACACATTTTATTCATACTTTTTTGTCATATTTGCTCTCTTCAAAAAAACGACGGTTTTTTATGATCATTTTTGTTTTTTCCTATCTTCTCTGTTATCCCGTCACAGGATCCGATTTATTCACAATTTATTCATATTTTAAACGGCAAAAAATCAGGCGCCGGCCAAAAGCCGACGCCCGAATATGTCTTTTTGATCTGACGATCCGTGAATTTTTACATGTAATCGTCCACGTTCTCTGCCGTTACAGGCTCGAAGGGTACCCAGAGCACGTTGCCGGTCTCATCCAGCGTATAGTCTGTTCCTTCGTTCAGCGCTTTGCCTTCAACCAGGTTAACCGCACTCATCATAGCGGCAACACCCTGGCCTTCCGCATCCTGGAATACGGTCATGGCAAGAGAACCGTCTTTTACCGCCTGGCAGCCGTCCACAGTTGCGTCAACGCCAACGATGGGAACGGTTGACGGATCGATTCCTGCAGCTTTCAACGCTTCGATTGCTCCCAGAGCCATAGCGTCATTGTTGGAGATAATGCAGTCATACTCGATGGTGGTAACCAGAGGAGTAATCATATCCTGTGCTGTCGCACGATCCCAGTCTGCAGCCAGGGGAGCGGTTGCTTCCTCTGCTTTGATACCGGCATCTTCCAGAGCCTGCAGACAGGACTCGGTACGCTGTGTGGTGGAGGTCTGTCCGATCATACCGTTCAGCATGATGTATTTGATCTCCGTCTTGCCTTCCGCTTTGAAATGCTCTGCCAGCCATTCGCCCTGATATTTACCGGATTCCATCTCATCGGATCCTGCATATACGGCGCTTTCATTCAGCACGTTGTCCTCTGTGGGGAAACGGTTGATGAATACTACTTTCATATCGCCTGCCGCGTCAATAATCTGAGAACAGGTAGCCGGATCCACCGGATTGACGATGATCGCCTTCTGGCCGTCATTTTTCGCCGTCTCAACGAACTGCAGCAGTTTGCTGGTATCGTTCTGCGCATCCTGGGTTACCATCTCAACACCCATGTCTGCCGCTGCGTTCTGCACGCCGACTTCCAGTGTGGAAAGGAATTCATCACGGTTACTCAGAATCAGTGTCACAGTACCCAGATCACCGGAACCTTCCGCTGACGCCTCACCGCCGCTTTCTTCCGTCGCTGCCGCCTCGCCGCTGTCGCCGCCTGAGGAAGACGCTTCCTCACTGCCGCCGCCTCCGCATGCGGTCAGTGTACCCAGTACCATAACGCCGGCCAATAATCCTGCAAGTATTTTTCTTCTCATAAACCTACTCCTTAAAAATTATTATTCACTCTTACACTCTCTTATCACAATCATTATCCAGCAATTTCCTCCGCCTGGGTTGCTGCAGCATCAGACGGAATCACCCGGGTACTGGATAATTTCTATCTAGTGATATCCCCATTGTATCCGCTTATGTGCATTTTGTCAATATAATATTTATTTTTTATTTACTTTTTATACATATTTACTTTACATTGTTAATTTTTCCCCGTTTTCTTTATAAATATTATCCATCCGCACTCCGGCACGTCGGCCGCAAAAACCCCCTGCAAAAATCCGATCCTTTCATCGGATTCCCGCAGGGGGTTCTCTCTTCGTTTTACTGTATTTTATTGTGACAAATGCTCTACGAATTTCTGGATATTAGAAGCGTTCACATACTTTTTCATCTCATCGCCGTCCAGCACCACCAGGGTAGGCGCCTGCAGGATACCAAAGCGAGCCGCCATATCAGGATGAGCCTCCGCGTCGATCACTTCATACTCCTCCCCTTCCAGCATCTGCTTTGCGATTTTACAGTTGGGGCAGGTGCTGGTGGTGAACAGGTACTTGGTACTGCCTTCCACGGAAGCCTCCATCGTCTCTTCCATGTTCGCCTGCTCTTTGCCGGTTTTCTCCGGCTGTGAGCCGTCTTTTTTCAGCACAGAGGTCTCCGGCTGATATACCGTCCTGTTTTTGTATTCCTGCAGCTTGCCGTCGTTCCAGTTCTGAACGGGACGGTAGTAACCGGTGATCCGGCTGTAAACCTCCGCCGGATGGCCGCATACAGGGCAGGTGAAGTGTTCGCCGGCAATGTAACCGTGATCGGTGCACACAGAATAGGTCGGGGACAGCGTGTAGTAGGGCAGACGGTAGTTCTCGGCGATCTTTCGCACCAGAGAAGCGGCCGCTTTCCAGTCGGGCAGCTTCTCGCCCAGGAATGCATGGAATACCGTTCCCGAGGTATACAGCGTCTGCAGCTCGTCCTGGATATCCAGCGCGTCGAAGATATCCGAGGTATAATCCACCGGAAGGTGGGAACTGTTGGTATAGTAGGGCGTATCCCCATCCTTGCCCGCCGTCTTGATATCCGGCCATTTGGCCCGGTCGTGTTTTGCCAGGCGGTAAGAAGTGGATTCCGCCGGCGTCGCCTCCAGATTATACAGTTCTCCGTATTCCTCCTGATAATCAGAAAGCCGGTCTCTCATATGATTCAGCACATCTTTCGAGAACTTCTGGGTGCGCGCATCGGTCATATCGCCGCCCAGCCATCTGGCGTTCAGACCCGCTTCGTTCATGCCGATCAGGCCGATGGTGGAGAAATGGTTGTCAAAGCTTCCCAGATACCGTTTGGTGTAGGGGTAAAGTCCTCCATCCAGCAGCTTGGTGATCACCTCTCTCTTCACATGGAGGGAACGGGCGGAAAGATCCATCAGACGGTCCAGCCGCCGGTAGAAATCCTTCTCGTCTTTTGCCAGGTAAGCGATACGGGGCATATTGATGGTCACCACGCCCACGGAACCGGTGCTCTCGCCGGAACCGAAATAGCCGCCGGTTTTCTTTCTCAGTTCGCGCAGATCCAGACGCAGACGGCAGCACATACTCCTCACATCGCTGGGCTGCATATCACTGTTGATATAGTTGGAAAAGTACGGCGTGCCGTATTTTGCTGTCATCTCAAAAAGCAGGCGGTTATTCTCCGTGTCGGACCAGTCGAAATCGGAAGTGATGGAATAGGTGGGAATCGGATACTGGAATCCCCGTCCGTTGGCATCCCCTTCGATCATGGTCTCGATAAAGGCCTTGTTGATCATATCCATCTCTTCTTTGCAGTCTTTATATTTAAAGTCCATCTCTTTGCCGCCCACGATGGCCGGAAGCTCCGCCAGATCGTCGGGAACCGTCCAGTCCAAAGTGATATTGGAAAAAGGAGCCTGGGTTCCCCACCGGCTGGGTGTATTGACGCCGTAGATGAAGGATTCGATACACTTTTTCACCTCCGGATACGTCAGATGATCCGTCTTGACAAAGGGCGCCAGATACGTATCAAAGGACGAAAAAGCCTGGGCCCCCGCCCACTCGTTCTGCATGATGCCAAGGAAGTTCACCATCTGGTTGCACAGTACGCTTAAATGTTTCGCCGGGGAGGAAGTGATCTTCCCCTTGATGCCTCCCAGCCCTTCCTGGATCAGCTGTTTTAAGGACCATCCGGCACAGTAGCCGGTCAGCATGGACAGGTCGTGGATATGGATATCCGCATTTCTGTGGGCGTCTGCGATCTCCGGATCGTAGACCTCCGACAGCCAGTAATTGGCAGTGACCGCGCCGCTGTTGCTTAAGATCAGCCCGCCCACGGAATAGGTGACCGTGGAATTCTCCTTGACTCTCCAGTCTTCCACTTTCACATAGCTGTCCACGATTTCCTTGTAATCCAGGATGGTGGACTTCATATTTCTGATCTTTTCCCTTTGTTTCCGGTATAATATATAGGCCTTTGCCACGTCGGCATAGCCGCACTGAATCAGGACGTTCTCCACGCTGTCCTGAATATCTTCCACATTAATCTTATTGTCTGTTATCTTTTCCTGAAAATCGGAAGTCACACGCAGGCTGATCATCTCCAGCATATCCGTGCTGTACTGCTTCTCCATGGCTTCAAACGCCTTGCGTACGGCCTCTGTGATCTTTGCCAGTTCAAACTCCACAACGGCTCCGTCCCGTTTTTCTACATTGAACATATCTTCATTTGCCTCCTCCTGTATAATATCGCCGCTATGGTTAATCATAACAGAAGCTGAAACTTCCGTCAACAGCCAAAATACCATATCTTGTGGATAAAAAGAAAGAAAACCCCATAATTAGGGGTTTTCTCACACTTTTCCAAATATTTCCACCGGCACGTACGCTTTCACCGCGATGCCCTCCGGCAGGTACTCCTCCTCCAGGATCTGCCCTCTGGTGCGGATCAGAGAAATGGCGCCGGCCCTGTCATAGCCGTAAGTCCGCTCGATATAGATCTGCTCCTCCTGCAGGATATGGGCCAGTTCTTCTTTCAGCTTGTCCAGGCCCAGCCCTGTCTTGGCCGAGGTGCGGATGATCACATCCGCCCGTTCATCCCGCAGCACCTCCGGGCAGTCCACCTGATCCTGTTTGTTAAACAGGGTGATCATTTTTTTGCCTTCCACGCCCAGCTGGCGCAGCGTCTCATAGACCACATCCATCTGCTCGTCCATCTGAGGATTGGATCCGTCCACCACATGAATAATCACATCGGCATACCTGGCTTCCTCCAGCGTGCTTTTAAAAGCTTCCACCAGATGGTGGGGCAGCTTGCGGATAAATCCCACAGTATCCGTCAGCAGCATCTGCTGGCCGCCGGGCAGTTCCAGCATCCTGGTGGTGGGATCCAGGGTGGCAAACAGCTTGTCCTCTTCCATCACCTGGGATCCGGTGAGGGCGTTTAACAGCGTAGACTTTCCTGCGTTCGTATAACCCACGATGGCCGCCACTCTCTGATTACCCTTGATTCTCCTGCCCCGCAGCAGTTCCTGGTGGCGGTGTACCTCCTCCAACTCCCGCTTCAGCTGAGAGATCCGGCCGTGGATCACCCGCCGGTCTACCTCCAGCTTTTTCTCGCCCGGCCCCCTGGTGCCGATACCGCCGCCCAGCCTGGAAAGGGAACGGCGAAGACCCACCAGCCTGGCGGCCCGGTATTTCAGCTGAGCCAGCTCCACCTGCAGCTTTCCTTCCTTGGTGGCTGCCCGCCCGGCAAAGATATCCAGGATCACCAGCGTCCGATCCATCACTTTACATTCCAGCTCCTCTTCCAGGACGGCATACTGGGCCGGCGACAGTTCATCGTCGCAGACGATGCCGGTGGCATCCAGCGTATACAGCAGTTCCCGCAGCTCCTCCAGCTTGCCCGGCCCCACATAGCTGGCCGGATGGATGCTCTCTCTTTTCTGGATCACTTTCCCCACAGTCACCGCTCCCGCCGTATCCACCAGTTCCTCCAGCTCCCGCAGCGATTTCACCTCATCTTCCCGGCTGTCCTGGATCCCCACAAGGATCACACGTTCCTCCACACTTTTCGATTCGAACAGCTGCATAACCATTCCCCCTGCATCTCATCCCCCGCCGTTTTTCTAGCGGGTGCTTAAAAACTCGTTCTCCCGCAGCGCTTCCTCATCGTCCGGATACTGTTCCAGATAGGATGCCATCTTCTCCTTGGCCGTCTCAAAATCCAGCTGATACTCATAGGCGACGATCTCGTTGAACAGCAGACTCTGCTGCTCTTCCTCGTCCTTACAGGCCAGACCGTTTTTGATGTTTTCCAGCGCTTCTTCGTAACGTCCCTCATAGATATCGCACAGCGCCAGTCCATTGTAAGCCTTGGCGTCGTTTCCCCCATCCTGGAGATATTCCTGATACATGCCTCTGGCGCTGGCCGCGTCCTCCATGGCCAGGTAAACCTTGCCCAGCATCAGCACCGCCTCATCGTCCCCCTCCTGGATGGCCCGGGTCAGCTCTTCCCTTGCGCTGTCATAATCCTTCATTTCATAGTAGACTCTTCCGCGGGAACTGTAATCCTGCGCTTCCTTCGGCTTGATTTCCAAAGCGCGGTCCAGATAAGCTTCCCCTTCCATATCCTGATCCGCATCCTGATAGGATTCCCAGATCCGCAGATACATATCGTAGTCCCGGCTGTCCGCCACGGCGGCGTCAAAGTCCGCTGCCGCTTTTTCCGGCTCTCCAAGCTTCAGGTACACCGTTCCGCGGCGGAAATATACTTCCGGATCTTTCTTCAGCTTCAGCATATCTGTATAAACCTGGGCCGCTTCGTCATATTCCCCGTAATCCATGCGGGCTTTGGCCAGATAATACATCACATCCGTCTCAAACTCCACGTTGGTATTGTCCAGCGCGTTCAGACTCCGGGAAAGGGCCGCGATGGCCGCCGCTTCGTCTCCCAGGTTCAGCTGGCTGATGCCAAGCCCCCGGTAGGATTCCGGCAGTCTTTCTTCCATCTCGATGGCCTCGTTGAAATAAGTCGCCGCCTCTTCATAATCTCCCTTTTCCAGCAGCGCCGCTCCCTCTTCATAATAATTCGTTTTGGAAAAACCGCCGCACCCTGTCAGTAACAGGACGCCCAGCAGCATCCAGCATACTTTCCTCATTTGCAGTCCCTCTTACTTCTTCTTATCCCCGGTCAGCCCACGATCAGGCCTTCCTGATCCATCACCGCGATCACCTGTTCCACGCATTCTTTACAGATCTCATCCTGCTGCGCTTCCACCATGACGCGGATCACCGGCTCGGTTCCGCTCTCTCTTACCAGGATCCTGCCTTCGTCGCCCAGACGGTCCGCCACTTCCTGCACGGCCTTTTGTACCGCCTCGTTGGCTTTTGCTTTCTCCTTGCTGGCCACACGGACGTTTTTCAGCATCTGGGGATAGATCACCACCTCGGAGGCCAGTACTCCCAGGGGCAGTTTTTTCTCCAGAATCACCTCCATGATCATCAAAGAGGTGAGGATCCCGTCGCCCGTGGTGGCATGTTTGCCAAAGATGATATGCCCCGACTGTTCCCCGCCCAGGCTGTGGCCGTTTGTCATCATATTTTCGCAGACGTATTTGTCGCCCACCGCCGTCTTTTCATAACGGATCCCCGCCCGGTCGCAGGCTTTGTAAAGTCCCAGGTTGGACATTACCGTGGTGACGATGGTATCGTTGTCCAGGCGTCCCTGTTCCTTCATATATTTCCCGCAGACATAGAGGATCAGATCCCCGTTTATCACCTTTCCGTTCTCATCCACGGCGATACAGCGGTCCGCGTCTCCGTCATAGGCGAATCCCACGTCCAGATGCTTCTCCCGCACAAACTGCTGCAGTTTCTCGATGTGGGTGGAACCGCAGTCCCGGTTGATGTTGGTTCCGTCCGGCTCATTGTGGATCACGTACGTCTTGGCTCCCAGCGCGTCGAACACACTTTTGGCGATGGAGGAAGCGCTGCCGTTGGAACAGTCCAGCCCCACCCTCTTTCCTTTAAACGAACGGGTGGCGATGGAAATCAGATAGCCGATGTAGCGGTTCCTGCCCGCTGAGAAATCCACCGTGCGCCCGATATTTTCCCGCAGCGCAAAGGGAATCTTCGGTTTTTCATCGTCGATATACCTTTCGATCTGCTCCTCCACAGAAGCCTCCAGCTTCTGCCCCATGCCGTTGATGATCTTGATCCCGTTGTCATAGAAAGGATTGTGACTGGCGGAAATCATGATGCCGCAGTCGAAGTTTTCCGTACGCACCACATAAGATACGCTGGGAGTGGTGGTCACGTGCAGCAGATAGACGTCCGCACCCGAGGCCGTCAGCCCCGCCACCAGAGAATACTCAAACATGTAGCTGCTTCTTCTGGTATCCTTTCCGATCACCACCTGGGCTTTATGATCCTGCCCGTAGTACCATCCCAGAAAACGCCCCACTTTATAGGCATGCTCCACCGTCAGATCGATATTGGCCTCGCCGCGAAATCCGTCTGTTCCAAAATATTTACCCATGCTTTTCTCCTTACTGCTGAAATAATTTTTCCTGATAAACGCCCTGCTGGATCAATTTGCGGATCGCCTGCACCACGGCTTCCTTATCCTCCTGATAAGTGACGCCGAACCAGCGGGCGTCGGTATCGATCACCTTCACCCGGGCGCGGCCCTCCTGGATCAGCCCGTCGATGATGGTGGGGAGAAGGTACTCCGCTTTTTGTTCCTCTTCCGGCGTCAGATTCTTCAAAAACCTGACAAATCCCGTCTCCAGCTCCTGCAGAAATGCCGGCGTCAGCCCCCACATATTCATGGACACCTTGGAATTTACATCCACCGGCGTCAGTCCGCCGGGGCCCTCCACCGCCGCTCCGTCCAAAGTCTTTACGATATTTTTCGTCTCGCGGATGCCGGTCAGCCGGCCGCTGCCGTCCATCTGGCAGATGCCCCTGGTCACGCCGCCGTTGTCGCTTAAGGTATTCCCCAGGGTGAATCCGGCCATGCAGACAGGGATCTGATCTTCCCGCTCGCCCGTCTCCTGCACCAAATACTCGTGCAGCCGCACGTAAGGCTCCTTGCCGTAATAATCGTCTGCATTGATCACCACAAAGGGCTCCTCAAGAAGGTCTTTGCAGCAAAGCACCGCCTGGCCTGTCCCCCAGGGTTTCGTCCGGCCTTTTGGCTTTACAAAGCCCTCTGGCAGATCCTCCAGCGCCTGAAACGCATACTGTACCTGCGTCAGCTTTTCGATCCGGTTTCCGATGATCCTGCGAAAGTCCTCTTCCAGATCCTTTCGTATGATAAATACCACCTTGTCAAACCCGGCTTCCAGTGCGTCATGGATGGAATAGTCCATGATAATCTCTCCGTTTGGCCCCACCGGCTCCAGCTGTTTGATCCCTTTGCCAAACCGGCTGCCGATGCCTGCCGCCATGATTACCAGCGCTGTTTTCTTCATCCCTCGTATCCTCCGCTATCTTTATTTCAGACTGTTATGTCTCTTCCTGCAGTCTGCTCAGTTTGGCTGCCTGGTCTGCAGCGATCAGGCTGTCGATGATCTCGTCCAGATCTCCGTTCAGAATGTCGTCCAGCCGGTGAAGCGTCAGTTTGATCCGGTGATCCGTCACCCTTCCCTGGGGGAAATTATAGGTACGGATCTTCTCCGAACGGTCTCCCGTTCCCACCTGGCTCCTTCGCAGCTGCGCCTCTTCGTCATGCTGCTTTTCCAGCTCCATCTCGTACAGCCGCGCCCGCAGCACCTTCAGCGCTTTTTCTTTATTTTTCAGCTGGGATTTTTCATCCTGGCAGGAAATCACAATACCCGTGGGAATATGGGTCAGCCGCACCGCCGAGTCGGTGGTATTGACACACTGCCCGCCGTTTCCCGACGCGCGGAACACATCGAATTTGCAGTCGTTCATATCCAGCTGGAAGTCGATCTCCTCCGCCTCCGGCATGATGGCCACCGTGATGGTGGACGTATGGATCCGGCCGCTGGACTCCGTCTCCGGCACCCGCTGCACCCGGTGCACGCCGCTTTCGTACTTCAGACGGGAATAGGCGCCCTGACCGTTGATCATAAAGGTAACCTCTTTAAAACCGCCGTTTCCGTTCTCATTGAGGCTGATCAGTTCCGTCTTCCAGCGGTGGGATTCCGCATATTTCACATACATCCGGTAAACGTCCGCGGCAAACAGCGCAGCCTCGTCCCCGCCGGCTCCGCCCCGGATCTCTACGATGACGTTTTTATTGTCGTTTGGGTCTTTCGGCAGCAGCAGTACCTTCAGCTCATGCTCCAGCTCCTCGATGCGTTTTTTGGAAGAAGACAGCTCTTCCTTTAACATTTCCCGCATCTCCTCATCCGATTCGCTCTCCAGCATGGACAGACTGTCCTCCACCGTCTGTTTACAGTTTTTATATTCCTTGTAGGCGTCCACAATGGGCTGCAGGTCGCTCTGCTCCTTCATCAGCTTCTGGAACCGTCCCGAGTCCCCCGCCACATTGGGTTCATTTAACTCATTTAAGATTTCATCAAACCGGATCAGAAGATCCTCCAGCTTGTCAAACATGAATCTTTCCTCCTGTTATGGTTTCTTTTCCTCAAAAGGGATTTTCAGCCCAGACCGTCCGGTCCAGTCCCGCCAGATCCTGCAGGGTTTCCGTCCTTATGAAGCCCTGCCTGCGCAGCAGTTCCTCCACCGCTTCCCGCTGGTCGTATCCGATTTCCAGTCCCAGCCAGCCGCCCGGCTTTAAAAAATCCCGGGCGTCTTTTATGATCCTCCGGTAAAAGTCCAGACCGTCCGCCCCGCCGTCCAGCGCCAGGAGCGGTTCAAAGCCGCGCACCTCTTCCATCAGCCCCGGGATCTTTCCGGAAGCGATGTAGGGCGGATTGGAAACGATCATATCAAAAACGCCTTCGATCCCCTCGAACAGATCGCTTATACAAAAATCCGACTCCAGCCCCAGACTGTCCCGGTTCCTTTTGGCCACCGCAAGCGCCGCCGCGGAGATGTCCGCTCCCAGCCCCCGGATACCCGGCCCCAGCTTTTCAAGGCTTAAAATAATGCACCCGGAACCGGTGCAAAGATCCAGCGCCCGGTCTCCTTCTTTCAGCCGCGAAAGAGCCGACTCCACCAGCGTCTCCGTATCCTGCCTGGGAATCAGCACCTGATCGTTCACCTGAAAGGTAAGGCCCATGAAATCACAGGTTCCCGTCAGATGCTGCAGCGGGATATGACTCCCCCGCTTCTGCAGCAGATCCCGATATCGTTCTTCGTCTTTTTGTTCTATTATATCATCCGAGTGGAGGAAATAATAGTTCCTGTCGATCCCCCACACATATTCCATCAGATACCAGGCGTCCCCGCCGCTGTTTTCGATCTGCCGGTCGGCCAGATATTTCTTCCCATATCGCAAAGCCGACGCATAGGTATTCATGGCCGATTCTCCCGCAGGTACGCCTTCCAGTCGAAGACCGCCTCCACAGCGGCGATAGCCACCTCCACCATGGATTCATCCGGCTCCCTTGTCGTCAGCCGCTGCAGCGCCAGGCCCGGCTTGCTCAAAAGATTGACGAACCGGTTGTCGCTGCTGCCCGCCAGACGGATGATCTCATAGGATACGCCGGCGATCACGGGAACCAGCAGCAGACGCACCACCACCCGCAGCCAGGGAGAGGACACTCTTATAAATAAGAAAAAAATAATACTGACGATCATCACAAACAGCAAAAAGCTGGTGCCGCACCGCTTATGCTCTCTGGAACTTTTCATCACGTTTTCCACCGTCAGATCCAGCCCGTGCTCCACACAGTTGATGCATTTATGTTCGGCTCCGTGGTACATGAACACCCGCTGGATATCCTTCATCCGGGAGATCAGCGCGATATAGCCCAGGAAGATTACCAGACGCACGCAGGCCTCCGCGATGGCGATCAGAGACTCCGAGTCCGTCACACGGCGCAGAAAACTGGCGATAAAGTAGGGCAGCATGATGAAAATGGCCACGGAAAGCACGATGGAAACCGCCACCGTCATCCCCATCAGCAGGTTATCCTGCTTTTGCTTCTTTTGCTCCGCCTCTTCTTTTTCTTTTTGGGACAGAACGGGGGCCTCCCTGGCCCCCTCTTCCTCCTCTTCAAAAAAGCTGGCGGAATATGTCAGACACTTCATCCCCACCACCAGCGATTCGATGAAATTAAACACGCCGCGCACGATGGGCGTACGTTTCAGCGCCTCGCTTTTCACCAGACTCTTGTAGGGCTGCGTTTTCACTTCGATCTCTCCGTCCGGTCTGCGCACCGCCACCGAATACACATCTTTGTGGCGCATCATAATGCCTTCCAGTACTGCCTGTCCGCCGATATTCGATGATTTCATACCTTACATCCTTTTTTCTTTTTATTAGAAAAATAGGTTGAGATTGTATCAATCTCAACCTGTTTTCACGCTTCTTATTAGTTGTTGCCGATTCCGTATTTCTTATTGAACTTATCGATACGTCCACGCGCTGCGGCAGCTTTCTGCTGGCCGGTGTAGAACGGATGGCATTTGGAACAGATTTCCACATGGATATCTTCTTTGGTAGAACCTGTGGTAAATGTGTTTCCGCAGTTGCAGGTTACCGTTGCCTGATAATAATTCGGATGGATTCCTTCTTTCATCTTTTTCACCTCTTCTATCTGTTATTCCTCATATTAAATCAATTTAAGATTTCCCTTTTAAACAGCTTTTGAATTATATCACATTTACTCTGTGATTGCAAGCGCTTTACAGGAATTTTTGTTTTTTCACCATCTGAACGAATTCCTGATTGTTTTTCGTCCTGGCGAACATGTTCAGGATATTTTCCACCGCCTCGTCCGACTTCATGCCGTTTAACGCTTTTCGCATGATGTAGGTCGCTTCCTGCTCGTCCTCCGTCAGCAGCAGATCGTCCCGCCGGGTACCGGATTTTCCGATATCGATGGCCGGGAATACCCGCTTCTCCTGCAGCTTGCGGTCCAGCACCAGTTCCATGTTGCCGGTGCCTTTGAATTCCTCGTAGACCACATCGTCCATCTTGCTGCCCGTATCCACCAGCGCCGTGGCCAGGATGGTCAGGCTGCCGCCCTCCCGCATATTCCGCGCCGCGCCGAAGAACCGTTTGGGCATGTGCAGCGCCGCCGGATCCAGACCGCCGGACAGCGTCCTGCCGCTGGGCGGAACCGTCAGGTTGTAAGCCCTGGCCAGACGGGTGATGCTGTCGATGAAGATGGTCACATCCTTTTTATGCTCCACCAGACGTTTGGCTCTCTCGATCACCATCTCCGACACTCGTTTATGATGCTCTGGAAGCTCGTCGAAGGTGGAGTAAATCACCTCCACGTTGTCCCCGCGGATGGCCTCTTTGATATCCGTCACCTCCTCGGGACGCTCATCGATCAGCAGGATGATCAGATGCATCTCCGGATTGTTTCGCAGAATGGACTTGGCCGCATCCTTCAAAAGGGTGGTCTTTCCGGCTTTTGGCGGCGACACGATCATGCCCCTTTGTCCCTTTCCGACGGGACTGACCAGATCCACGATACGCATGGCAAGACTTCCGCCGGGGCGCTCCAGACGCAGCCGCTTATCGGGGAAAATCGGCGTCATATCTTCAAAATTACATCTTTTCGTACTCTCGTTGGGGGAAAATCCATTGATTTTTGTCACATAAAGCAGTGCGCTGAACTTTTCGTTCTGAGATTTAATCCGGGTATTGCCCTGCAGGATGTCTCCTGTCTTCAGGTTGAACCGACGGATCTGGGATGGGGAAACGTACACGTCATTTTCACCGGGAAGGTAATTCTCACAGCGGATGAATCCGTATCCGTCCGCCATCACCTCCAGGATACCGCAGGCGGTCTCGCCGCTGTCCAGCTGACTGTAGTCCGTCTTGGGCTTTTCTTCTCTGGCCTCCAGACGTTCCTGCTGGCTCTCTCTTTCCTGCTCTTCCGTCTCCTGACGTTCTTTTTCGTCTTCCTTTAACATCAGCTCGATCAATTCACTTTTTTTCAGGGTTGAAATTCCCTTCAGCCCCCGGCGCTTTGCCGCGTCCCGCAGCACGCCTACCTGTAATGTTTCATATTTTTCTCTCATTGATTCCATATAGATACCTCATACTTTACAGATTGCCTGTACATATGGATAAGTATACCAAATAGTTGTCCAGTGCACAATATCCTATTTATATCTCCCGCCCGCCTGGTACAATCGGCTCCTCCCAGACGACCTGCTCTCCTCTTAAAATCCTGGCGGGATTTTCTTCCAGCAAAAGCCAGGGACATCCGCTTCCATACCGTCTCTCCAGCAGACGCGCCAGTTCATCCATGGCAGTGGTGCGCACCAGCGGACTGTGGGCGTCCGAAGCCGCCAGAGAAACCAGCCTGTGACGCAGCAGCAAATCCGCAGTACGTTTTACCCGCTCCCCGAACCGCCCCAGGATACTGCCTTTGTTCATCTGGATCACCGCCCCCATCCGGTACCATTCATAGACATGCTCCGGAGTCCGCTGGACACAGCGGTACCGCTCCGGGTGGGCCAGGATCGGAATATACCCCTCCTCCAAAAGCCGGTCCGCCGTGCGGTAGACCAAAAAGGCCTCCGTATCCATGGCGAACTCCACCAGGGGATAGCGGGTTTTATTGATTGTCAAAAGCTCTCCCCTTCGCAGCCTGCCGGCAAGATCCTCCCCTGCGAAAATCTCCATGCCGCTTGCCAGCTGCAGCGGTATCTTTTCCTGCTCCAGCAGCCGGCGAAAGGTTTCAAATTGCCGCCTATACCGCCCTGCCCAGGCGGAAAGATCCTGTCCCGGGATATTGCTGTGAGCGGTGGCCGCCAGGATCCTGGTCCCGGTTTCCGCCGCCGTCTGCGCCATCTCCAGCGCGTCCTCCCAGGAGGACGCCCCGTCGTCCAGTCCCGGAAGGATATGGGTATGCAAATCGATCATCCCGCACCTCCTGTCACCGTCACTTCCAGTACCGCCTCCGCCCTCTGGGTGCCGTCCACCGAAGTCAGAGCGTACACCGCCGTATAATTTCCCGGCTTCGCCGTATTGACCGTACTGGAAACCTGCACCCGGTCTGCGATACTGCCAAAGGAAGGATCCTGTGCCTCCTTAAGATAATCCAGCGGATAAAATTCACTGCCTGCCGGGATCTCGATCCGGTCTTCCCTCAGGGCAAGGGTCAGATCCTGCACCTCTCCCGAAATACGGGCCTGCACCGTCTCCTGCGCATGATCCAGATAAGCGTTGTCCAGGGAAAAGGTGATCTCGTAGACGCCCTTGGAAAGCTTCCTGCGCTGCCATGCGACCTGATCCGTGATATCCATACCGAATCCGTCTGTGCCGCGAAGCTGCCCCCGCTCTTTTAGCAAAGGGATCAGATCTGGCAGATCCTCCGCCTGCAGATCCAAAGGAGACGCCGCTTCGATCTTTGGCCCCTGGTAATCCTCCAGCACCAGCGTCCGCTCTCCGGTCGCTTTTTCTCCCTCCGAAGAAAATACCGTATAGCGGATTTTCTTTCTGCCGATGCCGCCCTCTGCGGTGATCAGCGCATCCACCCGGTCTGTCAGATCATTTCCCCTATCATCCTTCGCTGTCACCCCTTCCATCAGATCCAGGGCGCCGCTGCCGTCGTAGACCAGCTCCTTTGACTGAAAGATCAGCCGCACCGTCTGCTTTTCCTCTTTTTCCTCCCCGGCTCCATCCCCCTGCTCCCGGCTCCAGGCCAGCAGAAGGAGCAGCGCCAGCAAAAGCGCGGCCCCTGCGCCGATCCCGGTGAAAAAAATCCGTCTCATCTTCGTCCTTTATCCCTGCCCTTTTTTCTCTCCATAACCATAATGGCCGTAATAACCGTATCCATAACGGCCGTAACCGTAGTAGCCGTACCTGCCCTTATGCAGCGGCACACCGTTGAAAGCGTATCCGAAAATGGGCGTCCCGCTCTCCTCCAGGGCAGCGATCCCATCCAGGATCCTTCTTTTTTGCACGAAATCATGACGGATCACGTAGAGGATCCCGTCGGCATACTCGGCCAGCAAAGCGGCGTCCTCGAACATTTCCGCCGGCGGTGTGTCCAGGATCACCAGATCATAGACCGAGCGCACCTGTTCCAGCGTTTCCCTCAGTCGGGGATGATTCAGCGCCGCCGTTACCCTGCGCACGGGGAGATTTCCGCACAGAAAATGGATACCGCTTTGGGGATCCTTCTCCACCGCCTGCCTTAGCTCCGTCTTGCCCCGAATCACACTGTAAAGGCCGTCCCCCTCCTGATCCGACAGCAGTCTGCGGTCCACCTGCTTTCTCAGATCCGCATCGATGAGGAGAACACTCTTCCCGTGGGCCGCCGCCGCATAGGCCAGGTTCACCGCCATCGTGGATTTCCCTTCTCCGGATACGGTGCTGGTCACCAGCAGCATCTTTCCTTCCCGTTCCGCCAGTTCCCGCTCCGCCTTCAGCTCGATGCTTAAAATATTTTCCTTAAACCGGGCTGACAGGTTCTTGTCCAGGATAGACAGCTTTCTTGCCGTCTGCTTTCTCCTGGCTTTGGCCTTCAGCTCGGGAATATTTCCAAGGCAGGTCAGATTCATCACCGCTTTCAGTTCGTCCGGCGTCTGTACTGTCTTGCGAAAGAAAGCGTAAAGGGCGATGAAAAACAGCCCCGCCGCCGCCCCGATCAGCGCTCCCTTTATCACCTTTCTGGTATAGCTGGGCTTATTATAGGGTTCTGTGGGCTCCGCGGGCACGTTGATCATGTTAAATTTCGTATCGCCGATGACGAACCGGGATACCTCCGGGTAAACCCGTATGGCCGATTCCAGTATCTCCTTCGCATCTTTGGGATCGCTGCTGGTCACCGTCATGGTGATCAGGTTGGAATCGGATACCGCCTGAGCCGAGATACTGCCGTTGATGCTCTCCACGCCCAGATCCGCCTTGATGGCGTTGGTCAGCAGGCTGCTGCTTAAGATGTAGGGAAAGGTCTTGGCCAGCTGTCCCGCCGTGGAACTGTCGTAATAAAAATTGTAGCTGCCCGTGCCGACACTGTCCTCATTTCCTCCGGTCATGACCGTAAAGGACGCCTCCGACCGGTACATAGGCGTATAAAAACGGGAGTTTTTTACGTAAAGAACCGCGCTGCCTATCAAGGCCAGGAGGATCACCAGCCACCAGAATCGGGTCAGTCCTTTGAGGAAGTTCCACAAAAGAGTCCCCAGATCGATCTCCATCTCTTCCTGGCGTTCCATTCTTTCTTCCATCTGTTACTCCTCTCTTTCCCTATGTCTGTGTCCGTGGTATCCATAGTAACGGTACTCATGGCCGGGCGCAAACAGCTGTTCCCGGTGAAAGGCGTTGAGCACAAAGTCGGAAAAATCCGCGCCCGACTGACGGATATTGTCCGCCGCGTCGTTGATGGCACGCACATCCGTCCAGTCCTGGCGCACCACCATCAGCACCGTATCGGTCATCTTCATCAGCAGCTGGGTATCGCTGGCCAGGGAAGTGGGCGAGGAATCCAGGATAATGTAATCCATCACCTTGCGCCCGCTGGACAAAAGCCGCCTCATGTTTTCCGAGTCCAGATATTTCACCGAATTATGCACACCGTATTTCTGAAAGGCCCGGTACAGCCCCAACTCTTTCTCATAGAACATCACCTGATCTAGATGTACCTTCCCCTCCAGATAATCTGTCAGACTGCTCTGGGTATTGTCCGGCCGCCCGAAGATCTTATACTGAGCCGGTTTTTTCAGATCGCTGTCGATCAGCAGCACCTTTTTCCCCTTCTCCGCCAGAGCAAGAGCCACGTTGGCAGCGATGGAGGATTTCCCTTCATTTTCTGACACGCTGCTGACCATGAGCACCTGCTGATCTTTCCGCCGCATACGGTGATCCAGCTGGGTGGCCAGCTTACGCACCGACTCCACATATCCTGCGCTGGTCAGGGCGGAGGTGATGAGGATGGAATGGTTCTTACGCTGCAGCAAACCCTTTACGGTCTTGCTTTTTCTCTCATAGGGTACGGTCTCCAGCACCCGGCCGTCCAGATTCCTCCTGGCGCCCGCTTTTGTCTTTACAGTAAAGCGCAGTACGGAAACCAGTACGATGAGGCATACGGCCAATCCGGCCGCTCCTGCCATCCCCAGCTTACGGATCCGGGACAGGTTCAGCACATTGGAGGGCGAAGTCGGCACGGTGGGTTCCTGTACCATCCGCAGCACGGCGTTGGAAAAAAGGTAATCCGACACACTGTCGTAATTTTCTATGGCGGACTGGATGATCAGGTAAGCCTGACGGGGATTGACCGAGGTCACGCTTAAGGTGATCAGATTGGTCTCCTCGATGATGGAGGAGGAAATCTCTCCCTCGATGCTCTCCTGGCCCAGATCCTCCGCGATCCGCTCCCGCAGCACGTTGCTGTCGAACACTTCGCTGAAGACACCGGCCATCTGATTGGTCAGCGTCAGCGAGGAATAGGCGTTGCTGCTGCTCCCCCTGGCGCTGACCGCCAGGGTAGCCGTGGCCGTATACTCCGGCACATAGATCAGCCCTTCCACCCCGGTGACCGCAAACCAGGCCGTCACTGCCGCCAGCAGAATCACCCAGATATTCTTTACCACATCCCGGAGGATACTGAACAAACTGATCTCATCCAGATTAAATTCTTTCATTTCTCCCATGGTATCTCTCCTTTATTCCCGCACGATTACCGTCAGCCAGGTCTCTCCCGTAAGGCCCTGGCTGCTGACTGCCTGGTAATGGATCTCGTAGCATCCGGCCGCCTGGGTATTCACCTGGGATTCCACCGTCAGCTGCGGATCCTCCACCGGGCTGCCGTCGGCGTCGTTCACCTGCTCCACATAGCTGTTCGGATCGATCTCCTCCCCCACACCGAGATAGACGATGGGTGTGGTCAGTTGGATTTCCAGGGCCGCGTTGGAACCTTCCACCACATGAACCGGCAGCTGTTCCTGCTCCACATCTCCGAAGCTGTTGGTCACCTCCGCCGTGATGGTATAGTCGCCTGCCGTCTGGTAGTCCACGTCGCTGTCCACCAGCCTTACCATAGAAGACAGATCTTTGTCCAGCACATCGTCGGCGCCCACGAGCGTGATGGCGCTCTCGCCCATCCCCTCCCGGAACACCAGCGGTTCGCTTAAGGTAAACCTGGGGGAACGATAGTCCGAAAACCGTACCTGCCGGGTCAGCGTGGCCGGCTGGTTAGCAGAGTCAAACACCACATAGGTGACGCTGCAAAGTCCCGGCTCCACGAACTGGGAAAAGCTGCCCACAATGATCTGATCCGTCAGATCTCCGTCTTTTTCATCCTCCGCCGTCAGCCCCTCCAGAAGCTGCGCTTCCTCATACTGGCAGGGAACCTCCAGCACTTCCCTGTCACTGGTGATCTGAGGTCTGGTGGGATCCGCCTGCTGTTTCTCCCTGATCCAGGAGGCGCCATAAAGCCCTAGACTGGCGACAAACAGTATTATCACTGCGATTCTGACATATTTCATCTTCTACCTCTTTTCTTTCCTGCTGCCGCTGCAGCATACCATCCTTAAAATTCCTCCAGAAACTGCCGGATACCTTCTTCATCCACTTCCAGGATACCGCCCTCCTGGATCTTATAGACCCGGCTGCACATGGAAAACACGCTGGGCCGGTGAGCCGCTACGATCACCGTCCGGTGGGGTTCCTTGCGTATGATCCGCCGCAGTACCCGGCGCTCCGTAGCCACATCCAGGGCGCTGGTGGCCTCGTCCAGGATCATCACCGGCGCATCCGCCAGCAGCGCCCTGGCGATGGAGAGGCGCTGTTTCTGTCCTTCTGAAAAGCGGGTTCCCCGCTCCCTCACCTGGGTTTCCAGGCCGTCCTCCAGCTTCTGTACAAACTCCCAGGCACAGGCCGCCTCCAGGGCGGCGATGATCTCCCCGTCGGAAGCTTCCGGCTTCACCATGCGCATATTTTCAGCGATGGTGCCGGAAAACAGCGTGTTCCCCTGGGGAATATAGCTGAACAGACATCGGGTGGATGAGGACGCCCGCAGCGTCTGCCCGCCGGGGTTTCCCACAGTGATCCTGCCTTTTTGAGGATGGTACAGCCCCAGCAGCAGATTCAATGTGGTGGTCTTTCCCTGACCGGAGGGCCCGATCAGCGCCACGATCTCTCCCGGCTCCGCCCGGAAGGAAGCCTTTCGGTAGATCCATTTTTCTTCTTCGTAGGCGAAATCCACATCCTCCATGCGAACGCAGACGCCACGTTCCTTTCCTTTTTCCTTGATGATGTTCGCTTCTTCGCCATCATCCAATGATTCCCGCGGTAAGTTTACCACTTCCATGATGCGCTCTGCACTGACGCAGGCCCGCACTGCAGAAGGCATCAAACTTAAAATAGAACTGAAGGATCCGCGCAGAGAACCGGCCATGGAGACAAACATGGTCATGGTGCCGTAGCTGATCTGTCCCTGCCACAGCCGGTAGACGGCAAATCCGTAACAGGCATAGCCGATGGCCTGACCGATAAGAGAAGTAATGATGGTGCTGAAAGACTGAAATTTATTCTGTCGGGAAGCCATCTCCATGGTTTCCTCCTGGATCGCATGAAACTTCTTCGTCACCTGATCCAACATACCAAAAGCTTTGATAAACTGCAGGTTCTGAAAGGTTTCCTGGTCAAAGACCGTACGATCACTGGAAAGCTCCTGATTTTCCCGCTGGAACTGACGCATCTTCCGCGTAGTATAACGGGAGGTAAAAAAGGATACCGGCGCGCCCGCCAATGCGATTACCGCCATAGCCGGATCATTCTGAATCATAACAAGGAAAGCTCCCCCAAAACTGACCAGAGCCGTCACCGCATTGGGAAGAAAGGTGAGCACGCTGTTGGCCACCGACCCGGCGTCTCCGTTGACCCGGTATAAAAGGTCACCGGAACGGTATCCCGCCAGCGAAGCCCAGTCTGTATGCAGTACCTGTTCATAAATATCCGCCCGGATCTCATTGGTCACTTTCAGGCGAATTCTAAAAGAAATCCGCATCTTAACGGCATTGACAAAAATCTGTCCCACACCCACGCCCACATAGAGAGCGATCACCTGGATAATCCTCTGGGAATTTACGCCAGTCACCGCATCCACCAGATCCCGGCTTACCATGGAAGTCCCCAGCCCCAGCAGAGAGCCGGAGGCCCCCAGAAGCACGTAGATGGTAATCATCAGCCAGTACCGCCGCACATAAATATACATCCACAGCATTTCCGCAATTAACTGCTTCAGTCTTCCCTCTTTAATTCGCTGAACGATATGCTTCACCGAAGCCATTTTCTTACATAACTCCCCTTAACAAAAGAAAATCCCATTCCCCTATCCCCCGCGACAGGAATACGGGAATGAGTTTCCCCCTTCTTATTTTTTCATAATATAATGTTCCTCTTAACAACCGCCAAAGACAGTTTTCTCCGTAAGCGCCACTGCCTCCTCATCAGGCCGGCAGGACAGTTCATAGACCGGAAGCGCCGAAAGCAGATGATCCAGCGTCTCCAGACAGAGTTCCATGCCGTTTTCCAGCCACTGCGGATAGAAAACACTGCCTGATACCGCCGACACTTTCTCAAAGCCCGTCAACTCCCGGATGGAATTTTCCGGCGCCTGTTTTAACACAACCAACGCTTCCACCGGCACGCTGGTGTTCTCACAGTAGGGCGAGGAGCCATGCCAGGGCGTGCCCCAGCCAAGAAAACTATCCTCTGTCTCCTGAACAAACACAATATCTCCGTTGATAATCAAAGCATCCCGGTATTTGTTCCACAGCTCTGCCTGGGTAGTCTTGCCGATACCGGAAGGGCCGAGGAACATGAGACCGCGGCCGTTGTTCTCAATGAGGGAACTGTGAATTTGGATCATATGACGTTGAACTGCGTGGGTGTAAAAAAGCTGAAGCAAAAATGCAAATCCATTTTCTACATTTCTCAGTGGAAAAACGACATTATATGACCACTTTTTATCTGTGATCATTATGTCATCTTCTCTTCGTATTATTCTTTTTAATGCAGCAATATTATCCCATATTTCCAAATTAAGATAGCCTGAAAAAATGCAATTCTTTTCAAAAATAACTTCTATAAAATCATTATTGACATCTTTCAGCGTACATTTATACTTTTTCCAAATCTTGTTCACTTGCGATGTATGAATTTTAAAACAAACAGAAGCAATTGTGAAATATACAGCCATTATCCTTCTGATACACATCCATGCGCATTCATCCAATTAGTTACCCAATTCAATCTATCCTTAAACGGGACACGAGCAGCCCAGTCTCCGAACATAGTGTTCAAATTACCATCCGCTGCATCTTGCCGCCTACTTTCATCTGTTGAACCATATGCTGGAGAAACAGAGTTTTTATCATCCCAATCAACCCCTGTAAACCCGCTGTCAAGATCCCAATACACTACAAACCCACCTGTTGCCGTACCGCCAGAAGGAAGTGCATACATATCTATTCCTTCAGATGCTTGGTATGCTTTTACTTCTTCATACGTAATGGCTTTTTCTGCTCCGCTACTCATATATTCCAATCCCCTTTCTTTTCATCATAAAATTGTTTCACCGTGTTACAAAATTCCTCCGTCACCTGATGCGGACTTCCGCACTCAGCCGCCAGAGTTCCGGCGCATTTAACACACACCGTATTCGCCTTGCAGGTCTTACATTCTTCCGGCCATTCCAGAGCTTCCTCATATTCGATCAGCTCCTTCCAGGCCTGGGGAAACGCCCGCTCCAGAACGGGGATGTCCGGCTCATTCATAAAACTGCAGAACCGCATCATTCCGTTCCAGGTTACCCAGTACCCCAGCCGGTAATCCTTGCAGTAGGTACAGGGTTTTCTTTCTATATTGACCGGCGCATTTTTGAAACGCTGCCGGATTTCTTCCTTCTTCTGTTCGTCCAGTTTTTCCTGAACCCGCACTTCCCGCGCTTCGCTGTTCGGTGTGCGAACCGATGCTTTCACGCCTCCAGTGGCCATCCATGGAAGTTGATTTCGAAATGCATAGAAAGCCATCTTCTGCACGTCCGCTTCATTCTGCCGGATCACGGTACTGATCAGCTGTACGGGGATTTTCATCTCCCGCAGAATCTGAATTCCCCGATCCACTCTGGTGAATCCCTCTTTCACCTGGCATACCTGTTCATACACCTGATCATCTGACCCGTAGAGTGTGATCTTCACCGCTCTTGGCGGACATTCTTCCAGAAGGCGAGCCATTTTCCCTTCTATTAAGGAAGCGTTGGTCTGCAATGTGATAAAAAATCCCATCTGCGTCAGTTCCCGCCAGATCGTTTCGAATTCCGGATGAACCAGCGGCTCCCCGCCTGTCACGCACAGCCAGGTGGTCCCGGCCTCTTGCGCCTCCGAAGCGATGTGCAGCCACTCTTTTGCCGTCAGTTCTCTCCCGTACAGGGGGATCTGTTCCGGCTTCAAATGGACGTAACACATCCGGCAGTTAAAATTGCACCGGGGCGTCAATTCGAAGGTGCCCGATATGGGAATGGCGTCCGCATAGGCTTTCTCCCATACTGCTTTATAGAAGGGATCCAGCCACTCCATCCTCCGGCAGGCCGGTTCGAATTCATAGGCCATTACTTCCTATCCCTTCCCGGCAGCCGCACGAAGACTCTGCCCCTTACGGTTCCATCATCCAGAATATTGTTATCCGCCAGCGTTTTCAGGAATTTATCGATATCCTCCGCAGCTTTCTCCTTGGTCACACCCTCGTAATGCTCCAGGATTCGCTGCACCAGCTCTTCCTTTTCAAATTCGTGACCCTTCATATAATCCCATAGATACGCAGCCGAGGAAGAAATATAGACGATGGAAGTCACCTCCCGCACCCGTTTCCCCGTGGGGACGATCACATACTGGCCTGCCACTTCTCTTAGAATCAGTCCGTCTTTTAATTTCACATTCCTTCCTCCCCTAAAATATTCAGTATCACTCGCAATACAAATTTATCCTCTTCCCGTACCGCATCCATACTGCCCTGGTATTTCCGGGCGATCATATCGATGCTCTCCAGGCCGTAGCCTTTGCGGACATTAGCCCCCAGGCTCTCATATTCCCCTGACGGAATACGGTTCTCAATCTTTATCAGCAGATTCTTGCGAAACTGCCGGATCATAACCCGGATCTTCCGCGCTTTTTCTTCGCACGTTTCACAGCCATACAGCGCATTTTCCATGGCGTTCCCCAGCAGCACTGTCATGTCCGCCAGATTCAGCGCCAGGTTCTCCCGGATTTTCATGCTGCAGCTCAGATCGATCTGCTTCTCCCGGGCCTGCACCACGTAATAACTCATCACCTCGTCCACCACCGGATTGCCGGAAAGCTTCTGCAGCTCCACCTCCCGGACTTCCTCCAGGTAACGTGCGATATATTCCTGCAGACTTTCCACCTGTCCGTTCTGCGCCAGCGTATCCATGGTGCGCAGATGGTGGCGCAGATTGTGACGCCGTTTCTTTTCCTTCTCAATCCGTTCATTGAGCCATTTATACTGCTGCCGGTAAGACGACAGCTGCGACTTCATCTCTGATTTTTCCTTTTCCAGGATCAGACAGCCAAAATAGATGACATAGGACAGCACATCCGCAGCCATCAGGCACAGCATCCAGATGCTGATATAGACGTTCCCCCGTCCGCTCACTCCTTCCAGCGTCAGCAGGGACTCCATCTGCAAAGACAGTACCATCAGTACCAGAATCATGAAGGAGCATCCGGTGATCATCCGCAGTCCGCTCCGGTTCATCCGCAGCAATTCCTGTATATGACCGTGTTTCAGAAAATGATAGAAAAAAGGAAAACTCACCCCGATCGTCACCAGATACGTCAACAGAGTCGCCAGCGAATAAGGATGCATCGTTGGCAGGAAAGACACCTCCCAGAATTTAACCGTAATCCTGTTAAACGAATAGAGCAAAAGTCCATACTGCACCACCAGCATATACAGCAGCAGCTGCCCTTTCACTCCCCGTCGGAAGCTCAGGAAATAGGTCAGTGTTCCTGCCATCAGACAACCGCTGAAAATCAGATTGCCCCGGTTGGACAAAACCACCGTGCTGCCTCCCTGCCCGTACAGCGATCCCAGATAAATGGCTCCCGCCGCTGCCACAGCGGACAGGGCTGTACTTAGTACGAACAGCAGCCTCCACTTGGAAAAGCGCAGATACTTCTGCTGATAAGGCGCATAAAGCAACCACAAAACGGGGATCATCTGCATCAGGTATCCCAGAAATTGCAGGACGATGTATAGCCAGATATGCTGTTCTTCCATCCTATCTGCTCCTAATCATCCATGTAATGCCGAAAGAGATAATCATTATATTTTTTCCGGTTTTCTGTTCGCTGCCTCCTGCTGAGCATAAAGATCATGCCGTCGATTTCACAGGAATCCGTATTCATCTTTTCCACTGCTTCCATATTGACGATGACGCCTCTATTGATCCTTAAGAACCTGTCATCCAACTGCTTTTGAAAATCTTGAAGACTCCCTCTTACTTTCAGGACAGCTTCCGAAACCATATGAATATAGAGGTAATTATGCATACTTTCAATATATGTAATTTTGCGAAACGGAATCTTCCGTCTGCGGCGGCTGTTCGCATCATAGATCTCCGCCTGAGACTGGTTCATCTGTCCGAAACGCTTCATCACCTTTTTTACCTGTTCTTCCTCATAAGGCTTTACCAGATAATAAAAGGCATTTACTTCAAATGCCTCCGGCCCGAATTCCCGGCTGAAACTGACAAGAACTACTTCCGTATCAGAATACAATCGATGAATCGCTCTGCTGATCTCCAGCCCCCCTACCTGGTTCATGAAAATATCCACAAACACCAGATCGAAGGTTTCGCCCGACGCCATCCTGTCAAGCAATTCCTGCCCGTCTTCACATTCTGTGATCACAGCGTCTTTTTGAAGTTTTTCCAGTATATCCCGCAATTCCCGTCGTTCTTCCCTGCTGTCATCACAAATCGCGATATTCATATTTTACCTCTTTACCATTATAGCTTGATACACAGGCCGTCACCAGTACCACTTAGCCCTGTTTCCTACCGTTCATCCCCTCTGTTTTACCGTATCTGACAGCTGCCAGCAGGATATCCACGGCAAAAAAAGAAAAAAACTCCCCCTATTATCAAATTTTATTTTACAAATTTCCCTATCCTTTACAAGGAACTGTCAGGGGATAACCTATTGCGTTATTTTGCGACCCTGATGAAATTTTTGCCCTATCCGCAGATATTCCTGTCCATGCCGAGACAGTACGGTTGTATCATGTATTATTTTCAGACGTACATTTTTTCGCAAAATACGTTTCTATATTGAAATGGTTTCAAGCAAAATCGTAACCGTATAACCCCCCCAAAACGCACGGCTATTATACGAAACAGATGTTTTTCACCGTATAGCCCAAAAAAGAGCCGCCGCATATGCGGCAGCTCCCTGTGAAATTATGGTTGTTTCATTTTCCGGACAGATTATCTGCAATTTCCCGGATCGTCTCCAGATCCTCCATTAAATCTTCGGCGATCTTCTCCAGAGACTGGTTTTTGGCCAGCTTTTTCTGCACCTGATTTCGCAGTTTGTTCTGCGCTCCTCGCTCAAGGCCCCGTTGTTCTCCCAATTTCATACCCCGTTGTTCTCCACGCTCTTCGCCAATCTTTTCGCCTTCTTTACGGGCATCGATTCGCTCCAGTTCCCGTTCTTCCCATTCCTGCATGAAACGTACACCTACCTCTTCAT